>Ga0247609_10001935_pt1 | contig 23059 bp, 20 predicted proteins | sample 172DNAGHGlowgp2_FD_193487 | JGI IMG/M metagenome (GOLD analysis project Ga0247609, IMG submission 193487) | Sheep rumen microbial communities from Palmerston North, Manawatu-Wanganui, New Zealand - 1728 DNA GHGlow gp2 | ecosystem: Host-associated > Mammals > Digestive system > Stomach > Rumen ...
CAACCAGGCATGTCGTTTTATGGCGAAATGCCTGACATGTTTACACTTGTAATCAACACAGATCATCCATTGGTTCAAGGGATTCTTATTAAAACAGAAGAATCATTAGGCAACTCCCTTTCCCCTATCAACGGAGAAATATCTGGTTTAAGTGCTCACCGAGATGTATTGAACCAAGAAACTAAAGACAAGAAATGGGATGAAATAGATCAAACGATAAAAGATGACTTATCTGAAACTGAGAAAAAGATAGACGAGGCAAAATCAAAGAAAAAAGAAATTGTATCGTCCACAGCTAAAGACAACCAGGTAGTTCATCAACTAATAGACCTTGCATTACTAAAAAACGGCTTGTTGCGAGGCGAATCGTTAGACACGTTTATCCGTCGTTCCGTAGAACTTATAAAATAAAACAGAACTAATAGAAAAATAAAAAAACGGATGCATGCATCCGTTTTTTTTATAAATTATTAATAAAGACAAACAATATATCAAATAAATTATTTGTCCAATGATTTCACATAAATAGAATAAACAGGGTTGTTAGCCATAAATTCACAAACACTTTTATCCTCAATAGTCTGTTTTACACTTTCAAATACAGAAACATTCTTATATCCCTTTTTCAATCTATCGTCGAACACCAAATACTCCTTAACTGCATCAATATTTTCTTCTATTTCATTAATATAGAAACATATTTTGAAATAATTGAAAGGAGTTCCATCAAGAATGCTTTTGTCGAAATTCTCCCTGTCAAAATAAATTTTAAACACAGCATTTCTATCAAAAGCCTTAGAGTCAAGCAGCAAGAAATTTTCAAATTCTTCAAACTCTACATTTTCAGTATTCAATTGATTGTTTTCAGCTCTAGCTTTATAAAAATCAGAATATTCTTTGTTGATGTTATATACTTTCATCATTACCCCTGAAATAGTCATAGCGCCAACACTATTTTTATCCAATTGCAGTCCATCAATAAGAACAGCACTTTCTTTTAAGTCTTTTCCTTTTCTATCTTTAATATTTAGAACATATTTTTCTATCTTTTCTTCCCATCCTGTACTCCATTCTTGAAGTTCAAAATCACCATTTCTAGAAACTATAGCTTGGACAAATCCATTCGGATCAGAATGTCCACCTTTCATTCCCTTAATATATGGCATAGTAGTAAGGTTCATACTAAATATTTTAGGGAAAAAATGGATATTACCCACTCTTTTAATATAATCTGTTAAATTTCCATCAAGTTTTGTGTCACTAAAAATAAAATAGAAAATATTCTTCTTTACACTACCCTCAAAATATGGTTCAGCAATAATAAAAACATCATGTCCCTTAAGCAACCATGTAGTGAAAGCCTCTTTCATAAAAGGCTCACTAGGATTAGCTAATTCCGCATCAGTAATTAATACAGCCTCATTATTAGAATTGACGATCTTATCTAATGCACCCTTTAAATTTGGATTTTCAAAATTAGAGACTTCTTCAAGCAATTTTTTCACCGAGCCATTTTCTCTTTTAATATCCTGTCCTTTAATGGAATAAAAGTCACTGATTTTATCGTCGAGCATAGGTCTCATTACTTCCCAATAGAACTTAATTTTACCCTTCATCGCAACACCTGTAGTGTAATCCACATATAGAGCAGCAGAATCTAATGTCAACTGATTTTTATAAGCAGGTGAAAATGCTTTATGAAAATCATATAATAAATCAGGACTTTCAGGTGTATGATTTCCACATGCAACCAAGAATGTGAGTCCAAAACATATAGCACTCAAAACGCAAACAACTTTGTTTTTCATATTTATCAAATTATTAGTATTATTAATCATATGTTAAATATTATCTTGTTCATATTTCAATTTCATCTGTCTTAGAATATCAGAAGCAAAAATAAAATCTTCTAAAGGTTTATTCTGAGCAGTAAAAATTTCTTTATTCGATCCGCTCCATTGAGCACGTCCTTTATAAAGAAAAATAATATTTTCACCAATACCCAGAACCGAGTTCATATCATGAGTATTAACAATAGTAGTTATGTTGTCTTCATGAGTAATACTTTCGATCAGTTCGTCAATCACAATAGAAGTTTTTGGGTCTAAGCCGGAATTAGGTTCGTCACAAAAAAGATATTGAGGCTGAAGTACAATAGCCCTAGCAATAGCAACTCTCTTCTGCATTCCTCCAGACAATTCATTAGGGAATTTATCTTCTACATTATGCAGATCAACCCTTTCCAAACACTTAATAGCTCTTTTCTTTCTTTCTTCCCATGAAAAATCAGAAAACATATTCAACGGAAACATCACATTCTCAATAACAGACAAGGAGTCAAACAGAGCAGCATTTTGGAAAATCATCCCCATCTTTCTTCTAAACATCATTTTTTCCTTTTTTGACAATGCGCAAAAATCCTTATCGTCATAAAAGATACTTCCCTTATCAGGTTGTAACAATCCAACAATATTCTTTATGAAAACAGTTTTTCCACTACCACTTTGCCCAATAATAAGATTTACCTTTCCCTTATCAAACAATGCATTAATGTCATAAAGCACAACATTTCCGTCAAATTCCTTATATAATCCTTCCACTCTTATCATAATATAACCTTATTAAATTCACGTGAGCAGTCTTGTTAAGAAAATATCAGAAAACAGAATAAAAATACTACTAGTGACAACAGCCGATGTAGAAGCTTTTCCTACTTCAACAGCCCCACCTTGTATAGTGTATCCTTTATATGAAGCTATAGATGTGATTATGAATGCATACACAACAGCTTTGATAATTCCACACCAAAAAAACCATTCGTTAAAATCATATCTGAACCCCTCGTTTAATTCAGCAATAGTCGTTGTACCGAGTAAAGTAGTGGCATATGCACCAATTATTCCAGCAAAGACACTAAGGGTAACCAATATAGGCATAATAGTCATAAGGCCCAACATTTTAGGCAAAATAAGATAATTAGCAGAATTAACCCCCATAATGTCAAGTGCATCAATCTGCTGTGTAATTCTCATAGTCCCTATTTCCGAAGCAATATTGGAACCTACTTTTCCCGCCAATATCAAAGCCATAATAGACGAAGAAAACTCTAAGAGCATAATTTCCCGTGTTGTATATCCAGTAACCATAGTAGGCATCCATGCACTTTGGATATTTAGTTTAATCTGCAAACAAATCACAGCGCCAATGAAGAATGAAATAATAAGAACTATTCCAATAGAATTATATCCCAATTGAAACATCTCATTAAAATATTGCTTACGAAACATTCTCCATCTGTCAGGAACAGATATGGACTTAGTAATTAATTCCACATATTTCCCAACTCCTTCCAAAGTATGCTTAAAACTTGACACTCTACGTAAATTTAACAAAAACAACTGCAAAATTATAAAAAAGAGTTGAATTTTCATCTCTTTGAAATGTTTTTTTTTCTTTTATGATTATTATTAACCAAACAATTAGTAATTTTGCAATACAAAACAGATATTTAACAAATAGGCTTTACCAGAATGAAAGAAGAAAACACCCAATCCAAAGAAGCGGTAAATGCTACATTACAGCCAGAATTTGCAAATTATTCACAAGAAACATTAGATTCAGTTTCACCAATGTCAGATTCACCATTTCCAATATCAGGAAATGCCGACACTAATTCTTCAGAAATTGATTCTGACGTTTCTATCAATATTACCGATAACACAAACACCTCCACATCAAAAACAACTTCAAAATATGTGTCGAATGAAGGAGATTCTGAAATTCCAGAATATTCGGATGACCGCATGACCTTATATACCCGTAACCTTGTAAAGACATACGGGAAACGCACAGTTGTTAACGATGTATCCATTCATGTACGACAAGGTGAAATAGTTGGACTTTTAGGTCCAAACGGAGCCGGGAAGACCACTTCGTTCTATATGACAACCGGTTTGGTTGTTCCTAATGGTGGTAAGGTTTATTTGAACAACACAGAGATCACCAAATATCCAGTAGCCAAGCGAGCCAAAGCTGGTATTGGTTATCTTGCACAAGAGGCTTCAGTATTCCGTACTATGAGTGTTGAAGACAACATTATGTCGGTTTTAGAAATGCGTAAAGGCCTAAGCCGTTCTCAGCGTAAAGAAAAAATGGAAGAGCTATTAAATGAATTTCGTTTACAAAAGGTTCGTAAAAACAATGGCAACCAACTATCTGGTGGTGAGCGTAGGCGTTGCGAGATTGCCCGTTGCTTGGCTATAGATCCTAAATTCATTATGCTTGACGAGCCATTCGCCGGTGTCGATCCAATTGCAGTTGAGGACATTCAATATATTGTATGGAAATTAAAAGACCGTAACATTGGTATATTAATAACAGACCATAACGTTCAAGAAACATTATGTATAACAGACCGCGCTTATTTATTATTTGAGGGCCGAATATTATTTAAAGGCACGCCTCCCGAATTATCAGCAAATAGAGTGGTTCGTGACAAATATTTAGGTTCAAACTTTGTATTACGCCCTAAGGATTTCCAACTAATAGAAGAAAAGAAACAGCGAGAAGCAAACGAAGAAGATTAACCATATTCATCAAACACATCATATAAGATTAGCATGACTTACATTTGCTGTACATTCCACATACTCCCACAAAGTGATTCATTTTGTGATGTTCTTGCTAGTTTACTTGGTGAAATTGGTTATGATAGCTTTGAAATAAACAACGGAAAACTAGAAGCCTATATCCAATCATCAATCTACTCGAAAGAAGAAACAGAAAAATTGATAGCAACCTTCCCCATTCCAGGTATACAAATAAGTTTTAACGCCACTCAAATAGAACAGAAAAACTGGAATCACCAATGGGAATCTACCTTCTCTCCCATTATTATAGACGACATAGCATATATCCATTCGAGTTCTTACCCAAGTTCTCAGAAATTCCTTTATGACATAATTATAAATCCACGCATGTCATTCGGTAGTGGCAGCCACTGCACGACTCGAATGGTTTTACGAATGTTATTCAGTACTGATTTACGAAGAAAGAGAGTGTTAGATTTGGGGTGTGGAACCGGAATATTAGGGATAGCCGCAAAATTTGGAGGATGCCAAAGTGTAACTGCTTTAGATACAGACTCACAATGTATAGCAAACACTCGACAAAATTACATGATAAATGGTGTTGAAGCCGAATTAATCTCAGAGGGCAGTATTGACATCCTAGAACCAGAGAATCGATTTGATATGATATTAGCAAATATCCATCTAAATATACATATAGCATTAATGGAACGATATGCTTCCCATCTTCTTCCAGGAGGGACTTTAATTATAAGCGGTTTCTACATCTCAGACATCCCACAAATTAAAGAATCTTGCAGATATACTGGTTTATTTCTGTCTGAATGTGTTGAAGAAAATAATTGGACAGCCTTAAAGTTGGAAAAGTCCATTAATGTTCATCATTAATAGTAGAAGAATTATTTGGTGTAGAAGGGGTTAAATTTGCATCCGGCATTTCATTATTACCATTTTGATGTTGATCGACTTTGATTAAATTCATAGCTTGAATAGCTTGTTGTTCTCCCATATCAGCTGCTATTTGGATAAGTTTTACACCTGCAGGCACATTCTTTTTACACCCCTCTCCGTTTATCAACATAACTCCTAAACAATAATATGCCATAGCATTATTGTTATTAGCAGCAAATTCGAAAAACCTAATTGCTTTTTTATAATCTCTTTTTTTCCCTTCTCCATAATAATAGCAAAATCCAAGGTTCAGTCCGGCTTCAACATGTTTTTCATTAAAAGCTTTTTCCCAATATTTAACAGCTTTTTTAATGTTCATTTTAACCCCAGTACCATCTTTATAACAAAAGCCAAGATTATAAATAGCTTCAACATCCCCTAATTTAGCAGCTTTCTCCCACCATTTAACAGCCAATTTATAATCTTGATTAACCCCCTTCCCCCCGTAGTACATGCACCCAAGGTTATAAGCAGGAGAAGCTAATCCATTGTCTGCAGCTTTTTCATACCAAAAAACTGCTTTCGCAAAATCCCTATGAATTCCATCACCAAAATAATACCTTTGGCCTAATGCATACATAAATTCCGGCACAACAGCAGATTTTTCGAAAAGTCTCACTGCCATTGAATCGTCTTCTAATACACCGAATCCAAAAGCATAGCAATTACCAAGATTCATTTCAGCTTCATGATCATTCATTTTAGCAGCCATACTCCACCAATAGACGGCAGAATCATTGTTTTGTACAACACCATCTCCATACCTAAAAGCACTGGCCAGTTTATTTTGAGCATTCACATATCCCTTTTGAGCAGCTTTCCTCCACCATTCAACGGCTATAGAATCGTTACCTGACTCTTGAGCACGACAACCCATATAATATTGTCCTTCAGGCACATGAGGATTTATCAAAACAAGACCTTGTGAAGTCATTTTTGCGAAACAGGAGCAAAAGTATAGTAATAAAACAAATTGTCTCATAATAATATAATTATATATGCAAAATTATACAATTTGTCTGAAGTAGAAAAGTAATCCAACAAATAAATGTAAAAGAAATAATAAAATCATCTCATAAATCCCCAATAATAATTAGAGAGGATATATGAGATGAAGAAATATAATATAATTATATGAAAAAGTTATATTTAAGACAATCAATATCTATCCAGCCAATGACACATCAAACTTATCAGCCAAACGTCTAAGATTGATAAGTGCGTATCTCATCCTTCCAAGAGCGGTATTAATGCTAACGCCAGTAATTTCAGCAATTTCTTTAAAGCTAAGCTCCTCATAAAATCTCATCAGTACAACTTCCCTTTGGTTATCCGGTAATTTTTTTACAAGCGCCTTAACATCTTTAAGCAACTGTTTGTCAACAAATTCCTTTTCCTTATTATAGTCCAAAGCAATAGCAGAATTGTTGAGCAAATCATATTCAGACTCATCATTCGAAATAACATTGTTACCTTGATTTTGTCGATGATAGTCAATAATAAGATTATGAGCAATTCTCATTACCCATGACGCAAACTTTCCATTTTCTGTATAAAGACCAGAATGCAATTTTGTTATAATACGCATAAAACAATCCTGGAAGAGGTCTTGTGCAACTTCTTCATCTTTAACAGAATAAGCAATATATGTAAAAACTTTTCTTTCGTATCTTTTAAGAAGAATATCGAAAGCATTATTATTGCCATTTAAATACGAACTCACCAACTGTTCATCAGTTTGTTCATTCATTCTTTTCATTATGCTACATTTTAAAATTCGCGTAATGTATATCTATAGGCAATAATAATTTAAAGTTAATATTTAGAACAAAACTTGAATTGTAATCAACAAAAAACAATCCAATATTTTCAAAATCGATTGCAAATTAAGGTATTTTTTATCAATACAACAAAATATCCGTCGCTAAATTCACATTATTTAACATTTAGCCAAAAAAATTAATAAAAAACAAAAGAATTAATCAATACAATATAAACCTAATAAATTAACACATAATTAATCTTTAACAGAATAATTTGGAAATTTAAAAATTAGACATTAACTTTGCATAAAAATAGTAATATAATAATATAAGTATCTTTTAGATAATATTTAATTAATATTTTTATACTAAAAGCCCAATAAACGATGAATTTATACGTACGATATTTTGATAATGAAACTCTAGCTACTAATATAGACGAGGTGGTATCATTTTTGAAATCCATAAACGAAATTAATGTAGACGACAATGTAATAGGCCGCATTATAAATTTTGCAGAATCGGATGGCATATATCCATTCAGATTAAAGGTTAGTTATAGCAATTATGTATTATTCCTTAAAACAGATGCTAAAAATTTAGAGGAATTCAAAATATTAGAAAAACAGCGTAAAGAGCAACGTTCAGATGGCCGCATGTTAATATCCGAACGCAAAAAAACAATATTAGATATATTAAATGAGCCACATTCTGGTTGGTATGATGCAACTATTTATTTTAAACGAGTAATCCAAAATCCAGAAACAGGCAAATGCAAATATGTTGACACCCGTTTTCGCGTTCGTCTTTTGGCAGAGAGTGCAATGCATTGCTACGAACGAATAATCACTCATTTACAGAATCGTCAAGATGTAGATCCTCGCAGCCAATATCCTTCAGCAAAAAGTTCAAATTTTGAATATGTGTTCCTTGATTCAGAAAAAGAAAAAAACTCCGAAGCTTCTTTTACAGGAGCCTCGAATTCTTCTTCATCAGAAATACCTTCAACAGAATCCGTTATTATTGAATCATCCACTTCATTAGCAGACAAGCTAGACTTGTCAAATCAAGGCACATTGGATTATCCAGACGAAGCATCTGAATTTGCTTCATAATATTCTAATTTATAACATTAATAAATAAAATTGAAAACATAAAAAAATCCAGGCATTCCTGGATTTTTTTAGTAAATAGTATGATAAATAATTAAATCGTTATTCATCCTCATCCTCATCAGAAGAATCAATAACATCTATATCTTCAATATTAGGAACTTGCTCCACCTCATCTTCATCAACATCTTTATCCTCTTCTGAAATATCACCCTCCTCATTTTCATAATCGTCTTCCTCATTTTCATTTTCTTCTTCATCAAAATCATCCCTACTCTTATCTTCATTGAATTGAAAATCATTAAAAGAGAATCTAACCTTTTCCACTTTAGGTTTAGATTTAATAAAAATGCCTTCCACCCAAGTTCCTCTCTGAATCTCTACCACTTCGTATCCATCTTCCTTCCTTCTATCAATAATCCCACCTTTTCTATGCATAGCCTGTTCTGGAAGCAATTGCACATCAACATAAAATGCCGATTCAATAATATCTTGTATAGCCAACGGAAGTCCTTGCCACCCAGTCCCCATATTTTTTTCAATCAAAGCTAACACATCCTCAGGTAAAAGATGATTTATGTTTTCTAATGTAAGATCCGTTATTTTATTAATTTTTCTTTTTCTAATAGCTACAGCATTAAAGTCACCCTCGTTAGGTGCGTTAAAAAAAACATACTGTTCATTTTCCAGTTTTTGCTTTATATTCTCATCATCTCTGTCAAAATATTGTATATCAAAGACAGAATGTATAATGTTCATATAATGAGTCTCATTATCAGCAAATCCTTCTTTTTTCTTACCATCAATTAACATATGATTCAGTTCCGCTTCAGAAACAGTCCATATATTACTTTTTGTTAAATCTTCGAGTTTCAATTTACCAGTTCTAGCCATAAAAATAATAATTAATCAAAAAATGGAAAAACATACATAAAATGTATATAAATTAAAAAAATGCAATCATTTCTGCAAATATAATACAAATATTCTGAATTAATAAAAAAAAATAAAAATTTATATATGTTTTTATTTCTAATATAAGTATAAAGGAGTAATATTCTATAAAAAAGTTCATAAATTGAGTGATTATTTGTAACTTTGCATAAATAAAATATTTTAAGGTTAAAAAGATGCAAGAACTCTCATTAAAGTATGGATGCAACCCTAATCAGGTTCCATCTAGGATTTATGTAACAACAGGAGATTTACCACTAAAAGTATTAAATGGCCGTCCAGGCTACATTAATTTTCTTGATGCATTAAATGCTTGGCAGTTAGTAAAAGAGCTAAAATTAGCAACAGGCATGCCTTCTGCCGCATCCTTTAAACATGTAAGCCCAGCAGGTGCATCCGTAAGTACTCCATTAACTGACACTTTACGTAAGATTTATTTTGTTGATGACATAGAATTGGAATTGAGCGATATCGCTACTGCTTATGCTCGCGCCCGTGGTTCAGACCGTATGTCTTCATATGGTGATTTCATCGGGTTAAGTGATGAATGTGATGAAGTCACCGCTCTTCTGATTAAGCGTGAGGTGAGCGATGGTGTTATAGCACCGAGTTATAGTCCAAAAGCGTTAGAAATACTCCGTTCAAAACGAAACGGCACCTATAATGTAATACAGATAGATCCATTATACACCCCATCTCCAATAGAGCACAAAGAAGTTTTTGGCATCACATTTGAACAAGGTCGCAACGAAATAGACTTGAGTAGCGACAGCCTTTTTGATAATATTCCAACAAAAAACAAATCAATCCCACCATCGAGCAAGCGTGATTTGAAAATTGCACTCATCACTTTAAAATATACTCAATCCAATTCAGTATGCTATGTTAAAGACGGACAAGCAATAGGCATTGGTGCTGGTCAACAAAGCAGAATACATTGTACCCGTTTAGCTGGCAACAAGGCTGATATTTGGTGGCTCCGCCAACATCCACAAGTGTTGTCATTACCCTTTAAAGATAATGTTCGTAGAGCAGACCGTGACAACGCCATAGATTTATACATAGGTGATGAATATGAAGATTTGCTTCGTGAAGGTTCATGGGAGAGTCTATTCAATGAAAAGCCATCTATATTAACCCCTTCCCAAAAACGGAGTTGGCTTCAGGAATTACATGGTGTATGTCTTGGCAGTGACGCTTTTTTCCCATTTGGTGACAACATAGAGCGAGCTCACAAGTCAGGAGTTGAGTATATAGCTCAAGCCGGTGGTTCTGTTCGTGACGACCATGTTATATCCACCTGTGACAAATATGGCATCGCGATGGCCTTTACAGGCATACGTTTATTTCATCATTAATATAAATATACAAGAACCGTATTTGCAAATCCTTAAACTGCCATTTTCACCCAATGAGTTAAAACTGTGATAAAGTGAGATAGCATTTCAAATAAAGAAAATTGATTGAATACTTTAGAATTTACAAATCAATCAAAAATGAAAGAATTTATGGCTGATGAAAATGAAATCCAATATGCAATAATGAACGGCATAACTTTTGGTGGTTCAAAAAATGCCCAATCAGAATCCACTAAAATAAAAACAAAAGCCCGTAAAAAGAGCTATCATACAGGAAGCCATGGCTCTGGTTCAGCCAAGCACAAAGCCGAAATTCGGCAACGCGTAAAAAACCGTAAAAGTCAAAGAAAAGACAAATAAAAATCCATAATCAATGCTAACATTAAAATTATTAAAAGAAGAGACCGAACGTGTAATTAAAGGTCTTGAAAAAAAGCATTTTCCTAACGCACGTACATCAGTGGAAAAAGCTATAGACATAGACAGGCAACGTCGTGAAACTCAAGGTCGTTTAGACAACTTATTGTCAGAAAGCAAAAAGATGGCAGCTCAAATAGGTTTATACATGAAACAAGGCGAAAAAGATGCTGCAGAAAACGCCAAGCAAACAGTAACAAAGCTAAAAGAAGAGATTTCAGTTCTTCAGTCATCTTTGAAGCGATTTGAAGAAGATTTGATTAGCCATTTATGTACAATCCCCAATATTCCGAATGATGACGTCCCAGAAGGAGCAAATTCAGATGACAATGTAATAGTAAAAGAAGGAGGAATAAAACCATCTCTTGGTCCAGATGCTCTTCCTCATTGGGAATTAGCAAAAAAATATAATCTAATAGATTTTGAATTAGGCGCAAAGGTTAGCGGTGCTGGATTTCCGTTTTACATAGGTAAAATGGCTCGTTTTCAACGTGCATTAGAATCCTTCTTCCTTGAAGAGGCGCGTAAGCATGGCTATTTGGAAGTTCAACCTCCGTTGTTAGTCAATCAATCCTCAGGTTATGGTACGGGGCAATTACCGGATAAAGAGGGTCAGATGTATCATGCTGAAGTAGATGACCTATATTTGATTCCAACCGCAGAAGTACCAGTAACTAACATATTCCGTGATGTAATTCTTGAAGAAAAAGATCTTCCAATTAAACGATGTGCTTATTCAGCTTGTTTTCGCCGAGAAGCAGGCGCTTATGGCAAAGATGTTCGCGGCTTGAATCGTCTTCACGAATTTGACAAGGTTGAAATAGTAAGAATAGACACCCCATCGCATTCTTACGAGTCCCTTCAAGAGATGTTAGATCACGTTGAAGGTCTTCTACAAAAGCTAGAGTTGCCATATCGAATTTTACGTTTATGTGGTGGTGACATGTCATTTACCAGCGCAATTTGTTATGATTTTGAGGTTTGGTCAGCCGCTCAAGAGCGTTGGCTTGAAGTAAGTTCCACCTCCAATTTCGAGAGTTATCAGGCAAATCGTTTAAAATGTCGCTATCGTCATTCCGATGATAAGAAAATAGAGTTGTGCCATACTCTGAACGGTTCAGCCTTAGCATTACCTCGTATAGTTGCTTCTCTAATGGAAAATAATCAGACTTCAAATGGAATAAGAGTACCTAAAGCCCTTATCCCATATTGTGGTTTTGAATATTTAGACGACAAGAATTTTGATTAAGAATTAAGAATCCACGAATGAATCTTGCAACCATTGAAAAAACCAATGTAAAAGATAAATCACTAACTTAATTCAATCATGAATAAAATAATAAAAAAAGAGCAATTTTCCGAAAAAGTATTCAAATTAGTAGTAGAGGCTCCATTAATAGCCAAATCTCGCAAAGCAGGTCATTTTGTAATTGTTCGTGTTGGCGAAAAAGGAGAACGAATTCCATTGACTATATGCGAATCAGACACCTCGTCGGGTACAATAACTTTAGTAGTTCAGAAGGTAGGTTATTCATCCTCTAAACTATGCAATTTAGAGGAGGGTGATTATATAACAGATGTAGTTGGTCCTCTTGGTCAGGCCACACATATCAAGAAGTTTGGCACAGTGGTATGTGCTGGCGGTGGTGTTGGTGTTGCACCGATGCTTCCTATTATCCAAGCATTGAAATCAGCAGGAAATCGTGTGGTGTCGGTATTAGCTGGTCGCTCAAAAGATCTAATAATTTTAGAGGACGAAGTACGAAAGCATTCAGATGAAGTAATCATTATGACCGACGACGGGAGTTATGGTCAAAAAGGCGTTGTTACAGTAGGCATAGAACAAGTAATCCAACGAGAGCACGTTGACAAGTGTTTTGCCATAGGTCCAGCTATAATGATGAAGTTTTGCTGTCTATTAACAAAGAAATATAATGTTCCAACAGATGTATCATTAAATACAATCATGGTAGATGGGACAGGTATGTGTGGTGCATGTAGAATAACAGTAGGGGGCAAAACGCGCTTTGTATGCGTTGATGGTCCGGAATTTGATGGTCACGAAGTAGATTTTGACGAGATGTTTAAACGTATGGGAGCATTCAAAGCTGCAGAGCTTGAAGAGATGAAGAAACTTGAGAATCATGTCGATAGCATATTAACAGAGAGTGATCAAAAAGTAGATCCAATCAAATCATCAGAAGCGTCCTTAATGTCAACAGACAGTGCCATGTCCGAGCTAACAGACCCTCAAGCCCCATGGCGCCAGGCCTTGAAAAAAAGTTTAAAGCCCAAAGAACGCACCCAGATATCCCGCTGCATAATGAGAGAGTTGGATCCTATCTATCGTTCTACCACACGTACAGAAGAAGTTAATATAGGTTTAACCAAAGAACAAGCTTTAACAGAATCAAAGCGTTGTCTTGATTGCCCCAAACCCACTTGTATGGAAGGTTGTCCTGTCAACATTAATATTCCATCATTTATTAAAAATATTGAACGAGGCGAATTCTTAGAAGCAGCAAAGGTATTGAAATCCACCTCTGCTCTTCCAGCAGTATGTGGACGAGTATGCCCTCAAGAAAAGCAATGCGAAGCAAAATGTATACATGTTAAGATGGGTGGTGATCCAGTTGCTATTGGTTATTTAGAGCGTTTCGCAGCAGATTTTGAACGTGAAAGCGGGAAGATGACATTACCAGAAGTGGCATCACATAATGGAAAAAAGATAGCAGTAGTTGGATCCGGTCCAGCAGGTTTATCTTGTGCCGGAGATTTAGCAAAACTAGGCTATGACGTCACCGTTTTTGAGGCACTACATGAAATAGGTGGTGTATTAAAATATGGAATACCAGAGTTTCGTCTCCCGAATGCCATAGTAGATGTTGAAATAAACAACCTGCGCAAGATAGGTGTAAATTTTGTCAAGGATTGCATAGTTGGTAAGACCATAACCATCAATGAGTTAGAAGATGCTGGATACAAAGCCATATTTGTAGCGTCCGGTGCTGGTCTTCCCAATTTCATGAACATTCCGGGTGAGAACAGTATCAACATAATGTCAAGCAATGAATATCTAACCCGTGTCAACTTGATGGACGCATCCAATCCAGAATCGGATACTCCAATAAATAAATCTCATAGTGTAATGGTTGTTGGTGGTGGTAACACGGCCATGGACTCATGCCGTACAGCCAAACGCCTTGGAGCCGAACATGTGTTTATTGCATATCGGCGTAGTGAAGCAGAAATGCCAGCACGTATTGAGGAAGTCAAACACGCCAAAGAAGAGGGCATAGAATTTTTGACACTCCATAATCCAATAGAATATATCGCAGATGAACATGGCGCAGTGAAACAAGTGCGTCTTCAAAAGATGGAATTAGGCGAACCTGATGAGAGCGGTCGTCGTTCTCCAATTCCAATTGATGGTGCAATAGAAACGCGTGACATAGATTTGGCAATTGTAGCTGTAGGAGTATCTCCAAACCCGATAGTGCCAAAATCGGTATCCGGTCTAGAATTAGGTCGTAAAAACACAATAGCTGTTAACGACCAAATGCAATCCAACATACCAACAATATTTGCAGGTGGTGATATTGTACGTGGAGGCGCGACAGTAATTTTAGCTATGGGTGATGGACGTCGTGCAGCCAAATATATAGATGAAATGCTCTCAAATGAGTAATGAAACTTATTGATATTCTTTTATACCATTCCATAAAAAAAACTTAGTCTAATGACTAAGTTTTTTTATAATTCAATATTCTGAAATTATTCTTTATTTTTTCCAATTCTATGATAATCAAATCCAAATTTTTTCATATCAGCCACATTATAAATATTTCTTCCATCAACAACCACCTTCGTCTTCATAGAACGCGCGACAACCCCCCAGCTTGGTTTATAAAACTGTTTCCACTCAGTTAAAAGAAGGAGCGCATCCGCATCGAGAACAGCATCATACATATCATTGGCATACAACACTTTTTCTCCCAGATATTTCTGTGCTTCATCCATAGCAATAGGGTCATATACACTCACTTCACAACCAGCAGACAATAGCTGTTCAATAGTAACCAAAGCCGTTGACTCCCTTACATCATTAGTATCTGGCTTGAAAGCCAATCCCCAAATAGCAATTCTCTTTCCTTTAATATTTCCATTATAACATTTTAATAGCTTCTTATAAATAACCCTTCTTTGTGAATCATTTACTTCATCAACAGCCTTAACCACTTTCATGGGATATCCCGCTTTTTCAGCAGTTTTAATAAGGGACTTCACATCCTTAGGAAGGCTAGTACCCCCATACCCACATCCAGAGAATAGATAATCGTCTCCGATTCTTGGATCAGTCCCTAATCCAATTCTCACCATATCTATATCAGCCCCAACCAATTCACTTAAGTTAGCAATATCATTCATAAATGAAATTCTATTTGCCAACATAGCATTTGTGGCGAACTTAATCATTTCAGCCGATGTTGGATCAGTAACGATAAACTTAAAATTCTGCTGAATAAGAGGCTTGTACAAATCCCTAATTAATTCTTCCCCTTTATCAGATGAAACTCCTGCAACAATTCTATCTGGTTTCAAAAAATCTCTAACAGCAGTTCCTGCTCTAAGGAATTCTGGCAGAGAAATAATATCATAATGTATATTAGCCCCTCTTTTTTCCAACTCAATATTCATTGCAGCTTTAAGCTGACGAGCAGTTCCAATAGGAACAGTAGACATAATAGCAACGGCAAAATACTTATTAACAGTTTGTGCAATTAATTTCGCATTTTCAGCCATGTGTTTAAGCTCAATTGTTCCATCATGTTGTGCAGGAGTAGGCATTGCCAAAACGATAAGGTCAGTATCTTCAATAAGATTTTTCAGGTTATCAGAAAACTTCAATTTTCCTTCTCTCAAATTTCTATTAAGTTTTTCCTCCAATCCTGGTTCAAATATATGTACCTGGCCTTCATTAAGTTTTGCTAAAATCTCTTCATCATTCTCTACACAAGTAACATTAACACCAATTTCAGCGAAACAAGTGGCACTAACAAGTCCCACGGTCCCTGTACCAACAACAACAATATTCATAATAATATATAATTATCAAGTTAAATACTAAATTTTGACAAATGTAATAATAAAAACTCAATAAACAAAATTCATATAAATAAAAATCTAATGTTTTATAATAGTTTAAAATAAAAGCTGTTATAGTAACAAAAATTAGAATAAATAGTACTAAATAAATTAAATAACAAATTTAAATAACAATCAATAAAAACAATAGAATTAATAAATAAATCAACAATTGAAATTATTAACAACTTCCGCAACGTAGTTAATCTGCTCATCTGTAATGACTTGAGAGATAGGCAAAGACAATTCTTTTTGAGCTATAAATTCAGTAACAGGCATTGAAATTTGATTAAACATATTCAAGGCGTTCTGTTTATGAGGAGGAACGGGATAATGAATTACGGTCTGTATTCCATGCTTATCCAAGAATTTTTGCAGTTGTTCTCTATAATCAGTAATAATTGGAAAAAGGTGATATACATTATCTTGATTTTCAAAAATGAGAGGCAGTTTAACCAGACAATTATTAATTCGCTTATAATATAAATCAGCTTTTTTCTTTCTTATATTGTTCTCATAATCAATATATTTCAATTTTACCCTTAACACAGCAGCTTGTATTTCATCCAATCTCGAATTAACCCCAAGAACATCCGCAAAATATTTCTTACGAAATCCATAATTGGAGATGGCTTTTACAGTAAGAGCAAGCTGGTCGTTATCAGTTGTAATCGCCCCTGCATCACCCAAAGCACCCAAATTTTTCCCAGGATAAAAGCTATGAGCTGCGGCATCTCCTAAAGCCCCAGTTCTTTTATTATCAAATCTACATCCATGAGCCTGTGCGTTATCTTCAATCAACAGTAATCCATTAAATTTACAAAAATCATTTATATAATCAGAATAAGCACATCTTCCATAAAGATGAACAATCATTACAGCCCTTGTCTTATCAGTTAAATAATTAGGTAAAAGATTCTGATCCATTAACAAAGTATCAGGATTAGCGTCCGCCAATACAGGTTTTAGCCCGGCTCTGATAACAGCAATAACCGAAGCAATAAAAGTATTAGCAGGCACGATTACCTCATCCCCAGGCTTTAATAGGCCCATTTCCATGAACGCTTTAAAAATAATAGTAATAGCATCAAGCCCATTACCAACTCCAATCGCATGTTTAGTGCCAATAAAATCAGCATATTCATTTTCAAATTTATCTACTTCCTCATCCATCAAATACCATCCAGAATGAGCAACCCTGTAAATTGCATCATCAAATTCCTGCTGATGAAGTTCATATATTTTCTTTAAATCCAAAAAAGGAATCATAACATTACGTTTTTACAAAGTTATAAAAAAATAATGGTATTCATCTTTATAATACAACAAAAAAGCGGTGCAAGCACCGCTGTATTAGCTAAAAAACAAAAAAAACGTATAAAATACGAACAAAAGTCATTGATAGAACCACATTGTAATATTAACCATTATTTATGTATGACTGTATTAAAATCAAAAAAGTTATCCGATTTTATCCAATGCGTTTTTAATATCTTCAATAATATCATCAGGGTCTTCAATACCAACAGAAAGCCTGATTAAATCGGGTGCAATTCCAGCATCTTTAAGCTGTTCGTCAGAAAGCTGTCTGTGAGTATGGCTTGCAGGATGTAAAACACAAGTTTTAGCATCAGCCACATGAGTTACGATACTAACTAATTGAAGAGAGTCCATAAAATCAACAGCAGTTTGTCTATTTCCAACCAAACCAAAGGCTAAAACGCCACATGAGCCATTAGGTAGATATTTACGTGTACATTCATACTGTGGATTGTCTTTCAAATCAGGATAATTAACCCACGCCACTCTTTTATCATTATTCAGAAATTCAGCTATTTTCAACGCATTATCACAATGTTTTTTCATTCTAAGATGTAATGTTTCCAATCCCAGATTAAGCAAAAAAGCATTTTGAGGCGCAGGAATAGCACCCAAATCCCTCATAAGTTGTGAAACAAGTTTTGTGGTATATGCCATTTTACCAAAAGATTTGGTATATGTAAGTCCATGATAGCTCTCATCTGGTGTTGTAAGTCCCGGATATTTATCGTGATATTTTTCCCAATTAAAATTCCCACTATCTACAATACATCCTCCGACTTGTGTCGCATGCCCATCCATATATTTGGTCGTAGAATGAGTTACAATATCACACCCCCATTCAAAAGGTCTACAATTAATAGGAGTAGCAAAAGTGTTATCCACAATGAGTGGAACTCCATTGTTGTGTGCTATTTTAGCAAATTTTTCAATATCAAGAACTTTGCATCCAGGGTTGCTGATAGTTTCGCCAAAAAGAAGTTTTGTGTTCTTCTTAAAGGCCTTTTGAATAATCTCCTCAGAATCATCTTGATTAACAAATGTGCATTCAATCCCCATTTTCTTTAAAGTAACTCCAAATAAGTTATATGTTCCACCATAAATTTCATTGCTTGTAACGAAATGGTCTCCAGCCTCACAAATATTCAATACCGCAAAGAAGTTAGCAGCTTGTCCTGACGAAGTGAGCAAAGCCCCCACTCCACCTTCAAGTTGAGCTATTTTTTTTGCCACAGCATCATTAGTTGGATTCTGTAATCTAGTATAAAAATACCCTTCTTTTTTTAGATCAAATAACAACGCCATTTCTTCAGTATTATCATACTTAAATGTTGTGCTTTGCACAATTGGTAATTGTCGAGGCTCTCCATTAGCCGGTTCATACCCTCCATGTACGCACAAAGTAGAAGTCTTAAGATTCTGTTTCATGAAAAAATAATTTTATAAAATTGTAGTGTATAATTTATTAACAATCATTCATTAATGTGTTTATAAATATATCTAGCAAATAACAAAATGTTAACATCAATTATTATTAATTTGTTCCAATTCTTGCTTAATATACTTAGACGTAATTCCCTTTCCTGATGTAGCAACTTCAATAGGTGAGCCAGTAACTACAACTTGCCCTCCCCTATCACCTCCTTCAGGTCCGATATCAATGATATAATCAGCGTTAGCAATGACATCTAGATTATGTTCAATAACAATAACGGTATTACCTTTTTCCACTAATTTATGTAAAACGTTAAGAAGAGCCTGTATGTCAGCAAAATGTAGCCCAGTAGTTGGTTCATCAAGAATAAAAACCGTTTTCCCGGTATCTTTTTTAGCTAATTCCGTAGCTAGTTTAACCCTTTGACTTTCTCCTCCAGAAAGAGTTGTTGATGATTGTCCCAATTTAACATATCCTAATCCCACGAGCTGTAGAACTTTAATTTTATTTATGATATTGGGCTGGTTTTCAAAAAATTCCACAGCTTGATTAATAGTCATATCCAACACATCTGCAATAGACTTTCCTTTAAATTTCACTTCAAGAGTTGCCCTATTATATCTCTTACCAGCACAAGCCTCACATTTCACCTGAATATCTGGCAAGAAATTCATCATAATATTCTTATAGCCATTTCCTGCACAAACTTCACATCTTCCCCCTTTAACATTAAATGAAAATCTACCAGGTTTGTATGCTCTTATCTTGGATTCAGGCAATTCCACGAATAGGTTTCTAATATCATTAAACACACCAGTATATGTAGCAGGATTAGACCTTGGAGTTTTTCCAATAGGTGATTGATCCACACACACAACCTTATCGACAAATTGGACACCTTCAATAGAATCATACGGTAAAGGCTGTTTGTTAGAACGATAGAAGCGTTGTGAAAGAATTGGTTGTAATGTTTCGTTTACAATAGTTGATTTGCCAGATCCGCTAACCCCGGTTACGCAAATAAATTGAGAAAGAGGAAACTCCACATCAATATTTTTCAAGTTATTTCCCCTCATTCCCCGGATGACAATCTTATTATTGGTTTGCAGTTTCCACCTTTTCTTATAATTATCATTCATCTTGATATCTCTTCTTAACCATTTAGCAGTAATAGTGTCAGTTTTTAATAATTCATCCGGTTTACCTTGAAACACAATTTGTCCCCCTTTTCTTCCAGCTTCTGGTCCGACATCAACAATATAATCAGCATTCATCATCATGTCTCTATCATGTTCTACAACTATGACAGTATTTCCCATGTCCTTAAGTTGATTGAGCGACTTGATAAGCCTTCCATTATCTCTTTGATGCAAGCCGATGCTAGGTTCATCGAGAATATAAAGAACATTTATTAATTGAGAGCCAATTTGTGTAGCAAGTCTAATTCTTTGGTTTTCTCCCCCAGACAGTGATGCAGCAGGTCTGTTTAGAGCGAGATAATCAAGTCCTACGTCAAGCAAGAATTCAAGACGCTTATTAATTTCCTTTATAATTTCTTCTGCAATTACCCAGGTTCTATCATCGACCATCTTTTTTAGTTCAGACGTCCATTTATACAATTCAGCAATATCCATCATTGCCACATCAGCAATATTTTTTCCACAAATTTTAAAGTGAAGAGATTCCAGTTTTAATCTGTCACCGTGGCATTCTGGACAGACTGTAATAGTGTCGAATGACTCAGCCCATCTTTGTGCCATAGCCGACTCATCGGCTTCACTCATTTGATGAATATATTTAGCCAAACCTTCATACACACAAAAGAAATCATTAGAAGTTTTAATTTTATTCTTATTAATGCATATTCTAGTTTCATTACCGAAAATAATATCGTTAACCGCTTCCTGCGTCATTTTTTCCAAAGGAGTGTCGAGGTCAAACCCATGCAAATTCAAGACAGCTTCAATTTGCCAAAAAATCATAGTTTTCATGAACTTACCTAACGGGGCCAAACCACCTTGTCTTACAGAAAGAGACTTATCCGGAATGATTTTTGTTTCGTCAATTACACCCACTACTCCCAATCCCTTACATCTAGGGCACCACCCTTCCGGAGAATTAAAAGAGAAATTATTCGGTGCTGGTTCCGAATAACTGATTCCGGATGTAGGACACATCAATCTCCTACTATAAAACTTTGCCATCTGATTATCCTTATTCAATATCATAATCAACCCATTTCCAACATCCATTGCTTTAGCAATACTTTTCATCAGCCGATCATTATCCTTCTTTCTAGGTATCATCTTATCAACAACAACCTCAATATTATGATTCTTATATCTATCCACTTTCATACCTTCGCAAATAGGCATAAACTCCCCATCAACTCTAACATTTAAGAATCCTTTTCTTCTAAGAGAATCAAACAATTCCCTGTAATGTCCTTTTCTTGTTCTTACAACAGGTGCTAAAACAAAAACATGTTGTTCAGAATATTCTTCAAGCAATAATTCAAGAATATGTTCATCAGTATACTTAACCATTTTCTCACCAGAGATATAGCTATATGCGGTAGCAGCTCTAGCAAAAAGAAGTCTAAAGAAATCATATACTTCAGTAACAGTGCCAACTGTAGATCTCGGATTTTTATTTACTGTTTTTTGTTCAATACTAATAACAGGGCTAAGACCTTGAATTTCATCCACATCCGGTCTTTCCATTCCTCCAATGAAATTACGCGCGTATGCTGAAAAAGTTTCAATATATCTTCTTTGCCCTTCAGCAAAAATAGTATCAAATGCAAGGCTAGATTTTCCAGACCCACTAAGCCCAGTGATAACAGTAAGCTTATCTCTTGGTATAGTCACATCTACATTTTTAAGATTGTGAACTCTAGCCCCAATAACTTTAATTACGTTATCTTGCATAAAAAAATTTGATTTCCAAAAAACAATCCAAAAAAAATATAAAAGACAACTCTTCTTTAAATGTCAGAAGGAGAATCATCGGATTCATTATAACCGCTAATCACACTTATAACCTTTTTTATTCTATAGTGTAATCCATCACTTCCAATTGCATCAATATGAAGAATATACGCACCATCTTTAACCGGTTTACCGTTAACCTTTCCATCCCATCCATCAGCGATATTCTCAAGAGTAAAAACATGCAAAGTTTTTCCCCATCTATTTTTTATAACCCCAGACACCTTAACCAAAGACTGACATTCAATGACAAGTTTATCATTTAGTGAATCATCATTAGGTGATAAAGCGTCTGTACAAGTAAGTTTTGATTCACTAATAACAATGTCAAATCCTTTTTCCGTTTCATAGTCATAAGTCAATCCGGTTGAATTATTAATAAAAGTTGCATAGAACTTAATGCCATATCCCCCTGAATTAGTCAAAGTATACGTAACATTTTCTTCATATCTATCGAGTAGTGGTTTAGTTTCTCCTTCATCTTTTTTAAATATTTTCCACTCACAAACAACCTTATCAAATTCAGATTGATCATATTCCAAATTAGCAGTACAAGTGACTTCGCATGGAGCTTGTGCTCCATGTGAATCTCCTTCATTTAATAAAACCTCCTGTTTGTCATCAATGGAATAAAACGAAACCGTAGGGTTTGCATTTTGAGCATTAACATCTGTAATATACAAACAAAATAAAAAAGAGACAAGCCTTACAATATTAGAAGAATTCATGAAACTTTATGTTTTAAATATTATGCAAATATATTAAAAAAAAACGTAACTATGTAAATAGTAATCGAAAAGTTATATAGTACAGTAGCTGTTATATTAAAAAAATAATATAACAAGTAATAAAATAATAACGTTATAAGAATAATTAAATTATAAATCATTGACAAAATTAGCTTTAAATAGTATTATAGAAGTGTAAAAAATCATGTGTTTTATTTTGCCAAAGAGTGAAAATCCACTATCTTTGCAAGTATAAATAAACATTCATTTTACTTCAATTGAAAGACGTAATAAATT
>Ga0247609_10001938_pt1 | contig 23040 bp, 13 predicted proteins | sample 172DNAGHGlowgp2_FD_193487 | JGI IMG/M metagenome (GOLD analysis project Ga0247609, IMG submission 193487) | Sheep rumen microbial communities from Palmerston North, Manawatu-Wanganui, New Zealand - 1728 DNA GHGlow gp2 | ecosystem: Host-associated > Mammals > Digestive system > Stomach > Rumen ...
GTATTGTTGCTGATTATCGCTTACCTCGGATGGAGAATCGTTCGTAGGCGTGATAACCAGACTGAGCAAGCACAGCAAGACAAATAAATATGATCAAGAAACTATTGTCATTGCCGCCCAATGTGGTGGATAGTTTCCATGAAGTGACCGGTTTGTCGCGTGATGAATACTTCTGCACCTGTGATCCTATCGGCCATCGGTTAGGGTCGGGTGGAGGTACTACGTGGTTGCTGCAGCAGGCCGAAGAGTGGTTGCAGGGCGAACGTTGCATCATCCTGCATGCTGGAGGACAGAGCAAGCGGTTGCCGTCGTATGCTGTCAGTGGCAAAGTTTTGACGCCCATTCCCGTATTTCGCTGGGAGCGCGGTCAGCGCCTGTCGCAAACATTGATGGATTTGCAGTTGCCGCTGTATGAGCGGATGATGGAACAGGCGCCGCGTTCGCTGACGACCATGATTGTCAGCGGCGACGTGTATATCCGTGCTGCCGAGCGCATCGGTGAAATCCCCGAGGCCGATGTGGTGTGTTACGGCTTGTGGCTTGACGCCTCTATTGCCAAGAATCATGGGGTGTTCGTGAGCGACCGTCGTACGCCGAACGTCCTGAAGCAGATGTTGCAAAAGCCTTCGACGGAGACGTTGATGGACTTGCTGAAGGACCACTTTTACCTGACGGATATCGGCATCTGGATGCTGAGCGACAGGGCGGTGCGGCTGTTGAAGAAGCGTAGCACCGCGGCCAGCGGTTCCCCCACTGGCATAAATCTACGTGAATACGACCTGTATTCGGAATTCGGTTGTGCGTTGGGGACCAATCCTACCATTGACGACCCGGAACTGAAGATGCTGACGGTGGCTGTTGTGCCGTTGCCAGGCGGTGAGTTCTATCATTTCGGCACGTCGCGTGAGATGATCAGCTCGACGGTGGCCATTCAGAATATCGTGAACGACCAGCGTGACATCATGCACAACGACCGCAAACCGCATCCAAGCATTTTTACGCAAAATACCATTACGCATTATCGGTTTACGGAGGAGAATTACAACATTTGGATTGAGAATAGCTTTGTGGGACCGCGTTGGACGCTGACGCACGACAATGTGGTGACGGGTGTGCCTGAGAACGATTGGAACATCACGCTGGAACCAGGCGAATGTATCGATGTGGTGCCAGTAGGTGAGACGGATTACGAGGTGCGCCGCTATCGGATTGATGAGGCTGTAAACAGCAATGAACTGGCGGAGAGGGCTAATCTGCGACGGTTGTTTGCGCAACGTCGGAAGTTCCGCGGTGAGAACTGGCCTGCAATGGCAAAAAACTGGCAGCATAGCGTATTTTACCAACTGGATTTGGATGATGCGGCGCGGGAGTTCGAGAAGATGCAGATTCCCTTGCCGGAGCCCGTTTTGACTGATGCTCCCTTGTTGACGCGTATCCATGATGCTATGTTCCGTGGTGACAGCAACGGGGCCTTCTCGTTGTTACGGGAAGGACTTACGGTAAGTGCACTGGCCGTGAAACAGCAACCACGGTTGTCGGTATATCACGATCAAATAGTTTGGGGCCGTTCGCCAGTACGCATCGATTTGGCAGGCGGATGGACCGATACGCCGCCATACTGTCTGATGGAGGGCGGTTCGGTGGTGAATATCGCTATAGAACTGAACGGACAGCCTCCGTTGCAAGCTTATGTAAAACCCTGTCAGACACCGCACATTGTACTGCGAAGCATTGACCTGGGTGCGATGGAGGTGGTAGAAACCTACGAACAGCTGGCAGCATATAATAAGGTGGGGTCACCTTTCTCCATTCCCAAGGCATCGCTGGTGTTGGCGGGTTTCCAGCCAGGATTCTCGCAACAGACGTATACCTCGTTGCGTGAACAGTTGGAGGCCTTTGGCAGCGGTATAGAACTGACATTACTTTCGGCCATTCCTGCAGGTAGCGGACTGGGTACGTCGAGCATCCTTGCGTCGACGGTGCTGGGTGCCGTCAGCGATTTCTGCGGACTGGGATGGGATAAGAACGAGATTGGCAAGCGCACGCTAGTTCTTGAGCAGTTGTTGACTACAGGCGGCGGATGGCAGGATCAGTTCGGTGGCGTCTTAGGTGGTGTGAAACTGCTGGAGACGCAACGCGGTTTCGACCAGAATCCGCTAGTGCGGTGGCTGCCCGACGACCTCTACACCCAGCCTGAATACCAGCAATGTCACCTGTTGTATTATACAGGTGTGACGCGTACGGCCAAGAAAATATTAGCAGAGATTGTGCGTCGAATGTTCCTGAATCATGGTGGCGAACTGCGTCAGTTGCGGGCTATGAAGGCTCACGCCCAGGATATGTACGAAGCCCTGCAGCGTCAGGATTTCCAGCGTATGGGACTGCTCATCCGTAAGACGTGGGAGCAGAATCAGCTGATAGACAGCGGTACGAATCCTGATAGTGTGCGCCAGATTACCAACCTCATTGACGACCTGTGCTTGGGCTATAAGTTGCCTGGTGCCGGTGGCGGCGGCTATCTCTATATGGTGGCGAAAGATCCTGAGGCAGCAGGACGTATCAAGCAGATACTGACGGCAGCACAACCGAATGCCAATGCACGTTTCGTGGATATGACGTTGTCGAAGAAGGGCCTGCGGGTGTCAAGGAGTTAAGAGGTAGGAAGTAGGATGCAAGATGGAATTTAGGACGATTGTTGATGTAGCGAAGCCGGACTTCCGTATTGAACCTTGCGAAGAACTGCTCTTTGTGGGGTCGTGCTTTGCAGACTCTATCGGACAAAGGTTCCGCGAAGAGGGTTTCCCCGTGACGGTTAATCCTTATGGGACAATGTATAATCCTGCTTCCGTGCTGCATACCCTCATGCGTTGCGAGGTATCCCCCCGCATCGCTTTCCTGACATTAGGCACCAATCATGTTTACAGATTGAAGGAAACGGGCGAAATCGTGGACAACTGCGAGAAACGTCCGCAAGCGCTCTTTCAGGAAGAGGAGCTTTCCGTCGATGCCTGTGCCGACTTTCTGCAACAGGCTGTTGAGGTGCTTCGTAAGCGTCGTCCGGATGTCCGCGTGGTGATGACAGTTAGCCCCATTCGTTATCGGAAGTATGGTTACCACGAAAGCCAGATGTCGAAATCTACGTTGCTGCTGGCGATAGAGAAGGTGATTGCCAGCGATGGAATCGCAGGGCACTGTGCTTATTTTCCTGCCTACGAAATCGTGATGGATGAATTACGCGACTACCGATTCTATGCTGCGGATATGCTACACCCTTCTGCCCAGGCAGTAGAATATATCTGGGAACGACTGGTGGAAACCTATTTCTCGCCTGAGGCCAAGGCGTTTCTCGACGAGTGGCGACCCTTGAAACAAGCGTTAGGACACAAGCCCTTTAACCCTGATTCGGAAGAATATCGCGCATTAATGGATAAAACTATGTTAAAAGTAGCGGAATTACGAAAAAAATACAGTACTTTTGCACTATGAATTACACAATAGAAAAGATTACTACGCTCATTGGAGCACGTCGCATAGGCACAGCCGATGCATTTATAGGGTGGTTGCTCACTGACAGCCGCTCGCTTTGTTTTCCTGAGGAGACACTGTTCTTTGCGTTAAAAACCCAACGTAACGACGGACATCATTATATTGCCGATCTCTATCGTCGAGACGTGCGCAACTTCGTTGTCAGCGATTTACCTGCTGACATACCGTCTGACGCCAATTTCCTGGTCGTTCCCTCTCCCCTTGAAGCCCTGCAGCGACTGGCTGAGCGCCATCGTGATGAGTTCGATATCCCCGTGGTGGGTATTACGGGTTCAAACGGCAAGACGATGGTCAAGGAGTGGCTCTATCAGGTGTTGTCGCCCGATCACCGCGTGACGCGTTCGCCCAAGAGTTTCAATTCGCAGATTGGTGTGCCGTTGTCCGTTTGGTTGCTGAACGAACAAACGGAGATAGGACTGTTTGAGGCAGGCATCAGTCAGTCTGGGGAGATGCCAGCTTTGGCAGATATCATCCAGCCGACGATCGGCGTGCTGACGTCTATCGGTGCACCGCATCAGGAGAACTTCCGCTCGTTGGAGGAGAAATGTATGGAGAAACTGCAGTTGTTCTACGATGCCCAGGTGATTATTTATAATGCCGACGACGATTTGGTGAGCCGCTGTATCCGCCGTTCCAATTTCAAGGGCAAACGCATCGGCTGGCGACGCGACGAATTGTTGCCGATGTACCAGTTGCCTTTCATTGATGAGGCTTCGGTGGAGTGTTCGTTGGCTGTTGCTGCCACAGCACTTTATTTGGGTGTTACTCCCGAGCAACTCAGCGAGCGTATGGCCCGTCTCGAACCTGTGGCCATGCGACTGGAGGTGAAGGAAGGTCAGCACGGATGTATCCTCATCAATGACTCGTATAATTCCGATATCAATTCGCTCAATATCGCCCTCGACTTTATGGCACGTCGTGAGGAAAGCCAGCGTACGCTGATTCTTAGCGACATTTATCAGAGCGGCATGAGCGACTACGACCTTTACAGCAAGGTCAATAGTCTTTGTATTGAGCGTGGCGTCCAGCATCTGATTGCCATCGGCCCACGCATCAACGCCCAACGAAACCTGTTTACGCTGAAGGAGCAGCATTTCTTCGAGCGTACGGGGAAGTTCCTGCGTAGCGATGTTTTCCGACAGCTGCACGATGCTGTGATTTTGATTAAGGGAGCGCGCGACTTCGGCTTCGATCGTATTACGGAACAACTGGAGCAGAAGGTACACGAGACCATCCTTGAGGTGAATCTCAATGCCGTGGTCGATAACCTCAATTACTACCGTTCGTTCCTGAAACCCGAGACCAAGCTTGTCTGCATGGTCAAGGCCGATGCTTACGGAGCCGGCGCCGTAGAGGTGGCCAAGACCCTTCAGGATCATCGTGTCGATTACCTCGCTGTCGCTGTAGCCGACGAGGGTGTTACCCTGCGCCGCAACGGTATCACGCAGAACATCATGATTATGAATCCCGAGATGACGGCCTTCAAGACGATGTTCGACTATGACCTCGAACCAGAGGTATATTCGTTCCGACTGATGGATGCCCTCATCCGTGCTGCTGAGCAACAAGGTATAAACGGGTGGCCTGTACACATTAAACTAGATACGGGAATGCACCGTTTGGGCTTTGATCCGGAGAAGGATATGGATGAACTCATTCGTCGGTTGAAGTCGCAGAACGCCATCATTCCGCGTTCGGTATTCTCACATTTCGTAGGTTCCGATAGTGATGACTTTGACCGTTTCTCGGCTGAACAGTTCCGTAAGTTCGATGAGGGTAGTAAGAAACTTCAGGCCGCTTTCAATCATAAGATTCTGCGTCACATGGATAATTCGGCCGCTATCGAGCATTTCCCCGAGCGACAGATGGATATGTGTCGATTAGGACTTGGACTCTATGGTGTCGATCCGCGCGACAATCGCATTCTTCATACAGTCAGCACCCTGAAAACTACTATCCTCCAACTGCGTCATGTGCCGAAGGAAGAAACGGTGGGCTATAGTCGCAAGGGTATCCTGACGCGTGACTCCGTCATTGCTGCCATTCCCATTGGCTATGCTGACGGACTGAATCGTCATTTGGGACGTGGCGCCTGCTATTGCCTTGTGAACGGACAGAAAGCTCCCTACGTAGGTAATATTTGTATGGATGTGGCCATGATTGACGTGACGGATATCGATTGCCAAGAAGGTGATATGGTCGAAATCTTTGGTGAGCATCTGCCCGTTACGGTGCTCTCGGATGTGCTCCAAACCATCCCCTACGAAGTACTCACCAGTGTCAGTTCCCGTGTTAAGAAAGTTTATTTCCAAGACTGACTATACTCAAGAAAACGTAATAATTTACGTTAAATGGTGTCAATGCGGGCCGTATTCGACAAATTATTTGTAAATTTGCAGCCGTGAGAAGAAAAACGCTCATATTCCTGCTGCTTTTTGCCATCGTGTTTGTGGTGGCAGAGGTGCCTACTATGCGCTTTCCTGTAGAAGGAGAGCGACGGGATACGACTATCACTGACAAGGTTGCCTTCGACTCTATGATAGAGGCTGCTGCCAGACGTGCTGTACATTTTTCCGATTCCATAGAAAAAGTAAAAACTGCTACAGCAGCGCTCGATTCTGTCAGGGCTCACGATTCTTCCAAAGTTGGTCGTATGCAGCCTGATACTGCCGGCATGGACTCCCTGCGAAAGGCCATTTGGCTGCACAACAAGGTCATTGACGACTCTTTGCGTGCCGACTCCCTGAATCGTAGGCGCAAGAATGGTATTGATGCTCCTGTGCAGTATTCGGCAGAGGATTCGATGGTTTATATGGGTGACACCAAGTTGGCCTTCCTTTATGGTAAGTCGCACGTCATCTACGAGAACATGGATTTGCAGAGTGACCAGATAAGTATGTCGATGGATTCCAGTCTGGTGCATGCTACAGGTTCGCGCGACACCACGGGCAAGAAGTATGGAACCCCTGTATTCAAGATGGGTAGTGACACCTACGAGACCGATACGATGGCTTTCAACTTCAAGACGAAGAAGGGACTTATCAAGAATGTCTATACCCAACAGGACGATGGCTATATGACGTCGGAGGTGTCAAAGCGTGATGCTGACGGAAATATGTACCTCTATCACGGCCGCTATACGACCTGTGACCAGCCTCACCCCGACTTCTACATTGCCATGTCGCGAGCCAAGGTGCGACCGGGAAAGGATGTCGTCTTCGGACCGGCTTATCTCGTGGTAGCCGATGTTCCCCTGCCATTGGCCATTCCCTATGGTTTCTTCCCCTTTACCAAGGATTATTCGTCTGGATTCATTATGCCTACTTATGGCGATGAGACGTCACGAGGTTTCTATCTGCGCGATGGCGGTTATTATTTTGCCATCAGCGACAAGTGGGACTTGAAACTCATTGGTGAAATTTATACCAAAGGCTCTTGGGGTATTTCTGGAGCTTCCAACTATCGCAAGCGTTATCGCTATAGCGGTTCGTTCTATGCCAGCTATCAGAGCTCCGTGACAGGCGACAAGAATATGCCCGACTATTTGAAGGAAACCAGTTTCAAGATTCAGTGGTCACACCGCCAGGATGCCAAGGCCAATCCTTACAGTACCCTTTCAGCCAGTGTCAATTACGCCTCTCAGAGCTATGAACCGAATAACCTGACGTCGATGTATAATCCGCAGGCGTTGACGCAGTCTACGCGTACTTCGTCAGTCAGTTGGAGCACCAGTTTCTCGAGCATCGGCATGAGTCTCAGTTCTACGGTGAACCTCAACCAGAACATGCGCGACTCCATGATCTCCTTGACATTGCCCGACCTGAACATCAACATCTCGCGTTTCTACCCCTTCAAGCGAAAGAAGTCGGCAGGTGATGATCGTTGGTACGAGAAGATCTCGATGCAATATACAGGTCATCTGAGCAACAGTATCGAAACCAAAGAAGACAAACTGTTGAAGTCGAGCCTCACGAAGGATTGGCGTAATGGTATGGAGCATCGAATCCAGACTGCTGCCAGCTTTACACTATTCGGATACCTGAACCTGAATCCCTCGTTCAACTTCAACGACAAGATGCTTACCCGAAAGTATATGCGCTCTTGGGATACTGAGAATCAGAAGGAAGTCATCGACACGGTGCAGGGCTTTTATAATATGTACGATTGGGACCTGAGTCTCTCGGCATCTACAAAGCTTTACGGATTCTACATCCCTAACCGCAAGATTTTCGGTAATAAGATAGACCGTATCCGCCACGTCCTCACACCATCGGTCAGCTTCAGTTATGCGCCCAGTTTTGGATCTGCACGTTATGGCTATTACGAAACCTATCTGAAGACGGATGCTCAGGGCAACACGTCTTTGGTGGAGTATTCGCCTTATACTGGTACGATGTTCTCTCCTCCCAGCAAAGATATGCGAGGTTCCTTGTCGATGTCTATCTCGAATAATATTGAGATGAAGTATCGTAATAAAGAAGACTCGCTGGTGAAGGTAAGCTTGATTGACGAATTGGGCGCCTCGATGTCGTATAACTTTGCTGCCAAAGAGAAACCATGGAGTGACCTGAGCACAACATTGCGAATAAAACTGACAAAGAGCTATACGTTCAATATGAGTGCCGTCTTCGCCACCTATGCCTGGGAGGCCGACTCAGCAGGAGCCAAACCCTATATCGGCAACCATACCGAGTATAGCAAGGGCCGTTTCGGACGTTTCCAGGGCATGTCTCAGAACATCGATTACAACCTCACCAACGAGAAAGTCAGCGACTTCTTCAAGTGGTTGCGTGGTGAGAAACGTGACAAGAAGAAAGGCAAGAAAGACGAGGAACAGGACGACGAGTACGACACAGGTCTTGATTCCAACATCGACGACCAAATGGAGTCAGGCAAGCATGGTGCTGAGAATAAAGGTGAAATGGCCGAGACCGACGAGGATGGCTACATGAAGTTCTCCATGCCTTGGTCCCTGCATTTCGGCTATGGTATCACCATGCGTGAGAACACCAGCGGTAAGTTCAATTACGACACGATGCGCTATCCCTATAGCTTCTCGCAGCACCTGAATGTTACCGGCAATATCCGCTTGTCAGAAGGCTGGAACATCTCGTTCTCGTCGGGGTACGACTTCGATAACCATAAGATTTCGATGACTACCGCCTCTTTGTCACGCGACCTGCATTGCTTCAATATGTCGTGTCAGGTGGTGCTGGCGCCTCACACCAGCTACAACTTCTCGTTCCGATGCAATGCTGCCACGCTTACCGATGCTTTGAAATACGATAAGCGCAGCAGTTATTCCAATGCCGTCCAGTGGTACTAAACGTTATACGCTGAATATGGCGTCGAGGGATTCCTGTTCGCCCACAATCCAGAGAATGTCGCCCTCTTCGAAGCGGCGGTTCGGATCCAGACGTGACAGGTTCTCCTTTCCTTCCTCCAGTCCGATGACCATACAGCTGTAGAGACTGCGGATGCCGCTGTCTTTCAGGTTCTTGCCGATGAAGGGACTGTCTTCGCCAATGATGAGCTGACGCAGTTTCATCTCGCGGTTCTCCAGGTCAAAGTCTTCGCCGATGACCTCGGTCTTGATGGCATTGGCAAATTTCGACACCTGTTCGTCGCTGCCGATGACCTGCAACCTGTCGCCAGGGAAGATGATGTAGTCGCCATCGGGAATGTTCAACCGGAAGTTGGCACGCAGGATACTGCTCACATGGACACCGTATTTACGCCCCAGATTCAGTTGCTTCAACGTACTGCCCATCCATTGTGAATTCATGGGAACACTGAAATCGGCTATGTGGATATCTCGGTCCAGCAGTCGGCCCTCGTACAACGGACGTTTCTTGCCGTGTACCTGTGCCTCAATGTCACGTGAGCGCAGGTTGAGCATAAAGAGTCGCTCCAGCTTGATGCTGCGCTGCTTGACAGTTCGTGAGACGACCATCAGCGCTACGGCAATCAGTCCGATGGTGATGACGATGGCGTTGGTCAGATGGCTCAACCGGTGGCAGATGAAGAAGATGTATGTTACGGCAATAATCACGCGCACCAGGATGGTAAACAGCAGGGGCAGACGATTCTTGTTACTCTCCTCCCATAGTTGCCGCCACTCTTCCGAGCGGTTTTTCTTCATCACCATGGCGCGAAGGAATGGCGAAATCAACAGAATAGTCAGCAATCCTGTAATAATGTTTCCGTATATGCGCAGATTCTCGCCCGGCAGTAATTCGTGCATAAAGGGCAGGAAGAAGGTGAACATGACGGCAATGGTGGCTGACGTGAGGATGGCGTATACCAGCGTGTTGGTAATCATCTGTGTTATCAGTTGTTTCCACAGGCTCTTTTCCTTCGTTTCCGGTCGGCTCATGCTTTGTTTGTTCAGCAGCTTGATGATTCTCGACGGCAATCGATGCTCCAAATGGTTGTATGCCGGTGTTGCCAGACGAATCATGTAGGGCGTCAGGAAGGTCGTAATGACCGATACGGCCACGACGACAGGGTAGAGGAAGTCGCTGATGACGCCTAACGACAATCCCAGCGAGGCAATGATGAACGAGAATTCACCGATCTGTGCCATCGAGAATCCGCAGCGCATGGCCGACTTCAGACTCTCGCCACCGAGCATGAATGCGAACGAGCCCAATGTGCTCTGTCCGATGATGATGGTCAACACCAGCGCCAGGATGGGCAGTGCATAGTCGACAAGTATCTGCGGGTCTACCAACATACCTACCGATACGAAGAAGATGGCACCGAAGAGGTTTTTCACGGGTTCCACCAGCTTCTCGATGTGTTCGGCCTCGATGGTCTCAGCCAGGATGCTACCCATGATGAATGCTCCGAATGCCGACGAGAAACCCACCTTCGTCGAGAATACAGCCATGGCACAGCACAGTCCTAACGCCACGATGAGCAGCACCTCGTCGTTCACCAGCCTACGAATCTTACGCAGAAAGGCCGGTATGGCAAAGATACCCACTACCAACCACAACACCAGGAAGAAACCTATCTTGACCACCGACTCCAGCATTTGTCCGCCGTCAGGGTTGTCGCCGGCGGCAATGGCGCTCAGCATCACCATCATGACGATAGCCAGGATATCCTCCAGAATCAGCACCGACATCACCAGCGAGGCAAACTGCTGCTGACGCAGTCCCAAGTCGTCGAACGCCTTGTAGATAATGGTCGTCGAACTCATGGCAAGCATTCCGCCCAAGAAAATGCAGTCCATCTTCGACCATCCGAACAGGTGGCCTACTATGACGCCCAGCATCGCCATGAAGAAAATGATGCTGCTTGTCGATATGATGGGCGAGGCACCCATCTTCAGAATTTTCTTGAACGAGAAGTCCAGTCCTAATGAGAACAACAGGAACATCACGCCGATGTCTGCCCAAAGGTGGACGCTGGCGGTATCTACTACAGATGCCGTGTAGGGCATGTGCGGACTCACCAAGAATCCTGCCACGATATAGCCCAACACCAAGGGCTGTTTCAACTTCTTGAATATCAGGGTTACGATGCCTGCCGAAATCAGGATGTAGGCAAGGTCATTGATTAGTTCTGGAATTTCTGCCATGTTTTCTCAGTTATCTTCAAATCTTAAATATTCGGCTCGTCCCAGACTTTTGTCTGTGAACAAGATGTGGGAACCGTTTGATTACCAACTTTCAGCACGAAGTCGCCTTCTTCGAGTGTCCACTTGCCGTCGGCACCTACGAATGCCAGATTCTTGGCAGGCAGACGGAAGGTGACGGTCTTTACCTCTCCTGGCTCCAGCGAAATCTTCGTGAAGTCACGCAGCCGCTTGTTGTCGGGGACGATGTTTGCCACGAGGTCGCTCGAATAGAGCAATACCGCCTCCTTGCCAGCACGCGCTCCCGTGTTCTTCACGTCCACGCTCACGGTCAGGATATCCTCGGCGGTAAACGACTGTTTGTCAACCTTCAGGTTTGAATAGTCGAAGGTGGTATAGCTAAGTCCGTAGCCGAAAGGCCACTGCAACGAAACCTTGGCGTCGTAGTTGTAGGCACCTTCCATCGTACCCACTTCCTCACTCACCTTATAATCATAGGTGTTCAGTGAGTTGATCTCCTTGGGGTAAGTATAAGGCATCTTACCCGAGAAGTTGGTATCGCCTGCTAAGAGGTTGGCCAGTGCATCGCCACCGTAGTTGCCAGGGATGAGGATATCGACGATAGCCTTTGCCAGCGGTTCAATGTCAGCGATGAGACGAGGACGACCCTCGTTCAGTACGAGAATAATCGGCTTGCCCGTCTTGGCGAGTTCCTTCACCAGGTTGCGCTGGTTCTCAGAGAGCCAGAGATCTGTCAGGTTACCAGGTGTCTCTGTATAAGAGTTCTCGCCGATGGCAGCGATGATGATGTCAGCCTGAGCGGCAGCAGCCATAGCCTTGTCAATTGCTGGCGCATTCTCAACATAGTAGGCTGCCTCCTCGTTATAGGTCACGCCCTGTTCGAGGATGATGTTGTCCTTGCCATATTTGTTGCAAAGCGCCTCGTAGATTGTATTGTATTTCTCAGAGATGTGTTCTGCCTTCGAGCCCTGCCAAGTGTAGCTCCAGCCACCATGCAGACAACGCATCTGGTTGGCGTTAGGACCAGTCAGGAGAATCTTCTTACCCTTCGTCAAAGGCAGAATACCGTCGTTTTTCAACAACACCTCACTCTCCTCGGCAGCTTTCAAAGAGGCAGCGGCGAATTCGTCGCATCCGAATTTCTCGAAGCCCTTGCCACCAGTATTAGGCTCATCGAAGAGACCTAAGCGATACTTCGCACGGAGGATTCGGCGAACGGCATCGTCGATACGACTCATGGGCACCTTACCCTCGTTTACCAACTCCTTCAGCAGAATGCAGAACTCCACACTATACGGATCCATCGACATATCGATACCGGCATTGATGGCAATGCGGATAGCGTCTTTCTTATCCTTAGCCACCTTCTCGCGCGAGTACAAATTATTAATATCAGCCCAGTCGGTTACGAGGAAACCATCCCATTGCAAATCCTCCTTCAACCATTTCGTCAGATATTCGTACGAGGCATGAACGGGCACGCCATTGACGGAAGCAGAATTTACCATCATCGTCAACGTACCGGCGAGGGCAGCCTGCTTGAAGGGCTCGAAATACTTCTCGCGAATCATCTGCGGAGAGAGATACGCAGGCGTACGATCTTTACCAGTCCAAGGAGCACCGTAGGCGAAATAGTGTTTCGTGCTGGTACCTACATGATATTTGTCGATGTGGTTGTTGTCATCGCCCTGATAGCCTCTGATCTCAGCCACCACCATCTTGGAGTTGACAATGGCATCCTCGCCGAAGCTCTCCCAGACACGGGGCCAACGGGGATCGCGACTCAAGTCCACTACAGGGTTATACACCCACGGACAGTTCGCGGCACGACTCTCGTAAGCTGTGATCTCAGCACCAATACGGGCCAGCTCGGTATTGAATGTAGCGCCCAGGTTGATGGGCTGTGGGAATAGCGTTCCTCCCTGCGTATAGGTCACACCGTGGTTATGGTCGAGACCATAGATATCAGGAATACCCAGATACTTCATCGACTTCTCCTGAATCAGACGAATCCACTCCTGCCACTGGTCTACACGTGCAGCACTAGAGCCTGGGGCATTCAGGATAGAGCCTACCTTCCATTTCGAGATTAGCGTGTCGAGCATCGTCTCGTTAATCTTCCAGAGACGTCTTGTATCACCCTGATAGATATCGATGGGGAAGGCACCAAACTGGTCGATAATCTGCTGGTCGCTCATCTTCAGTATCGCTTCTACCTCTTCTTTCGACCTTCCATACTGCTGCATCGTGCTACGGACCTTCTCACGATCCACCTTTGCATTCTCGACAGTCATCTTGCCAATCACGTCAAGATTCAACTCCAACATCTGCCCAATCTTCTCGTCGAGCGTCATCTTTTTCAGGGTCTTTTCTACCTTGGCCTCCAACTTGGCGTCGCGCGGAATGGCCGGAGTCTGTGCCTGGAGACTCGTTACAGCCACCAATAGCAGGGTAATAAGTGCAATTCGCTTCATGTTTGTTCTCGTTTTTGCTTAATTTCTTGCAAAATTACGAATAAAAAGTGACATAAGTCAAGGATTTGTCAATAAATTGTAAAAAAACAGACTGTTTGCGCACACAATTCATAAATAGTCCTTACCTTTGCACCAGATTTCAAGATAACGGTGTCCCGAAAGGCACACCAAAGTTAAATTTAAAATAGGTAAAAAGATTATGAAGAAGATTTTTGCTGTTGCACTTGTTGCAATGATGACTATGACTGCAAACGCTCAGGTTTACGTAGGTGGCGGTATTGGTTTCCAGACCAGCTCTAACGATGGTGATAGCGAGACCATCATCAAACTCCTTCCTGAGATTGGTTACAACCTCAATGAGAACTGGGCAGTAGGTATTGCTTTCGGTTACGGTCAGAACCAGACCAAAATTAACGGTGTAAAGGTTAAGAACAAGGTATTCGAGATTGCTCCCTATGCTCGTTACACCTTCCTCAAGCTTGACAAGGTGAACGTGTTTGTTGACGGTGGTGTTGACTATGTGCACTCTGATGCTGATGGTCTGAAGTCTAATGCTTTCGGTGTAGGTGTAAAGCCCGGTGTTGCTATCAACCTCAACGACAAGCTGAGCTTCGTTACTCACTTCGGTTTCCTCGGTTACCAGTATGATAAGGTTGACGTAGATGGTGCTAAGGCTACAAACACCTTCGGTTTTGACCTCGATGGCAACAACCTGACCTTCGGTCTCTACTACAACTTCTAATTCATAGTAATTAGAAAAGTAACGAAATCAAAGCGATTTGATTATAAAAATCGGGAGCAACCATTGCGGCTGCTCCCGTTTTTTGTAATATTTTTAGTTGTGGGGCGCAGACGCCTTTTTTATTTGAAAGTGAAGTCGGTCTTTTCCACGCCGTAGCCGTAGATGGTCTTGAAGTCGTTCTTCATAGAGATGACGGTATAGCCGGCTTCGCGCCATTTCGCCTCACGACGGGCACCCTCGGCCAGGTCGGCATGATCGCGGGCATCGTCGTCAGCCACAAGCATGAACGTGGCGGTGCGGTACTTCGGGTTGCTCATGCAGTAGTTGTGCATGGCACAGTCGCCGCTGCTGTTGCCGAACGACAACACGGGCTGCTTGCCAATCTCCTGACTGATTTGGCGCACCTTGTTGGTCTTCAGGTTCTTGATGATCAGACTGTCCGTGCGCACCAGATACTCATCCTTTCCCATGGTGTAGTCCACACCGACGTTATCGCCCTGCTTGTTGGAGCTAAGGCAAACGTCCATGCCAATGACCCTGTTAGGCTCGATACCCAGCGACTCCACCAGCGAGCGGCAGATGAAGCGGTCGGAACCGGAAACGACATAATAAGTGAAGCCGTTGTCCTTCAGATAGTCGAACACCTCCAGCATGGGTTTGTAGAAGCTCTCGGCGTAGGTCATCCCCTTGAATCCATTGGCTGGCGTGGCGGCGTAGGTCTTCATGTAGGCGTCAAACTCGGTGAGCGTCATGCCAGCGTAGGCCTTGGCTGCCGCACGGGCGTGAATCATGTCGAAGTGGTCAGGCAGCGCCGTCCCGTTGCGCACGAAGTCGCGGATGTCCTGTGCTGCCTGGCGCACATCGTCGGGAGCCCTATCCTTGTACGTGGGATCGTCTAGGGCGCGGTATTCCAGCAGATTGTACTCAAAATAGGTGGGATAGAGTTCCCCGATGAATGTGCCGTCCATGTCGAACGTGGCGATGCGGTCCTCCTCACGGATGAAGTTGCCGGACTGCGGGTTGGTTACGTCCTCCACATACGTCTTCAGCGTGGTCAGTGCCTCACACTGGTTCCACAGGGTGAAATACTCCTTCGGTGTTGGTGGTGTCACCGATTTCTTGTCGTCATCCTTGCTGCACGATGTCAGCAATGGCCCTTGTGCCACCACGCACATCAGGGCAATCATCAGAAATAAATGCTTTTTGACCATATCGTTTTCGTTATTGTTATTTATTGCTTGATGTGTACGTCCTGTTGCGGGAATGGAATCTCGATGCCGTTCTGGTTGAGGGTTTCGTAGATGCAGCGGAGCACTTCGCTGATGACATACGACTTCTTGGGGGCCTCGGCCCAGACGAACATCTTGAGGTTGATGCCAGAATCGCTGAGTTCGCCAACGACGGAGCGGACTTTCTTTGAACGGTCCATCCAATGATGGTTCAGCTGGCTGACGGCTTCGTCGGCCAACTGCATTACTTTCTGTAGGTCGCTGCCATAGGCCACGCTGTAAGGCACGGCGGCGAGTACGTAGCTGTGGTTGCGCGTCAGGTTCTTGTAGTTGTTAGAGAACAGCTGTGAGTTCTGGAAGGTAATGATTTCACCATAGAGCGACTCGATGGAGGTGGAGGTGTAGCTGATGTTGGTGACGCGGCCGATGGTGTTGTTAACCTCTATCCAGTCACCCACCTTGATGCGGCCGGTCATGAGCGAGGCACCGTAGAAGATGTTCTCGATGATGTTCTTCGAGGCGAAACCGATACCGGTACTGAGTCCGCCAGTGATGGCCAGCAGCCACGAGAGGCTGATGTGGAAGATAGAGAGCGACAGGAGCAGCCAGCAGCCCCAGATGAAGATCTGGATGACGTTCTTCGACATGGCAGTGCGGCTGTCGGCGGAATCGGGGTCGCGGTTGACGTAGTGCAGGTGCAGTAGTCGCAAGAGCGTCTTGCTGAGCCACGAGAAGAAGAACCACAGACAGATGACCATTGTAAGCTTGAGGATGCTGATGGTGAAATTCTCCTGTTGGGTGCCCGACGCGAGGTCTGTTGAGTCGGACAGGTCGATGAACTTGTATTTGAAGATGTCCCAGCAGAGGTCGCTAAGGTTGAACACGTCGGCGGCCCACCAGACGCTGAGCATAATGGAAAGGACGCTGAGCGAGGGTAGCACGACCTGATAGACGAGATCGTAGGACCACGTCTTGGTGACGGGTGCCTCGGCCAGCTGGCGACGCTCGCCATAGAGCTTGAGGTATTGTGACAGGCAGGTGATGGTGAGGATGCACGTAAGCTGCATAATCCACCAGATGAGCACCTGTACGGCCAATAGCGTGTAGCCCGACCACGAGCAGATGACGGAGGCAATGAATACCACGAGCGAGATGTAGGTGAAGAACATGTCGGAGCGTGGTACGTTGCGTTTGTGGCGGTGGATGACGCTCCATTGCCACAGGGGGCAGAGCAACAGGATGGGCGGGAAGAGGATGTTTACCAACTCATTGGGAATAAGGATGATGCGGAAAGCGATAACGAGGAATCCGACTACAATCAATGGGGTGTAGATGCGGAAGGCGCTCTTGATTTGGTCGCCTTTGACACGCAGCAGCAGCGAGAACAGGATGACGCCCAGGAGCCAGGCGTAGGTCACCAGCAGATTGGCGGCCATGATGAAGAAGTGCTGTTCGACGGTGGCCAGCGTGATACCGAGGATGAGTGCGAAGGTGACCGTTGTCGTGGCCATGGTGATGCAGGCGCGCTTCTTCATGAATTCCTCGGTGCGCAGCTTCTTGGGAACGACGTAGCGGATAATCACGAAATTGAGCAGCGTGGCGAGGATGGCGTAGAGGATGACACCCATGAGCAGTCCGAAAATGAAACGCGAGTCCCATTGGGAATTGTCTGTAGGCCGGTATTTCTTTTCGACGGTACGCGTCATAAAGCGCCAGTAGCGGTCGAAGTTCTTGAGAATGTCCAGATAGGAGTCGCCGCCATTGCGGAAGATGCCGGTCTGAATCTCGTCATAGCGCTTCTGGGCATAGTCGTTCATGCGCGACAACCGCTTCTCGGTATGGTCGTACATATCGATGTAGTCGTTCAGCTTCTCGCGGTTAGCCTCGAGCATGTCGCGTATTTCGTATGCCAATGCCAGACAGGCAGTACGATCCTTCTGTGCCTGAGAATTGAGCACGCGCTGGGGCATCGTGTTGAGCGTGCCGATGAGCGAGTCGTAGCGGGCTATCTCGCTGTTCGTCTTGCTCATAAACTGCTTGAAGGGCACACGCTGGCGCTGGAATTCCTGATACTGCTCAGTGGCCTCGTGGCAGGCGTAGGTCAGGTCGAACACGTAGTCCTGCTTCTGTGAGTATAGCATCAGCGAATTCTGGTCTGAACGCTTCATGATGGCTATGAGCTGGCTAACCATCTGTTCGTTGCGCTTACGGTCCAGTTCAGAGCGTTCTGTCAGCTCATGGTGTTGGGTGTTCAGTTCTGCACGCAGTATCTGCAACGTCTGTGCCAGATCTTTCTCCTTCAGCACGGCATGGGCGCTCAGCGTGGCCAGAAAAATGACTATAATGGATAGTAATCTCTTCATGTTTTCGGAAAATTTTCCGCAAAGGTAGAAAAAATTCTCAATTCTCAATTCTCAATTCTCAATTATTTTGTATCTTTGCAGAAAAATTAACGAAATATGATACTGATAGCAGATAGCGGAGGCACCAAGACCGACTGGTTGCTCATCCATTCTTCCGGCATTAGGAAGGGCGAGGTCATCGCCACGTTCCACACACAGGGCATCACGCCCATCCATCAGACTCCAGACGTCATCCGCCACATTTTAGGGCAAGAACTGATGTCGCAGTTATCAACATTCCCGCGTGCACAGCTCATTGACTCGGGGGTATTGGAAAAGCCGCTGATGTCTGATTTGCAGGTGTTTTTCTATGGCAGTGGCTGTACGCCAGCCCATGTACCTATGATGAAACAGATGTTGGGCGAGGTGTTCGACCCGCAGAAGGTGGAGGTGCATAGCGACCTGATGGCTGCGGCGCGGGCGCTTTGTCAGCGTGAGGAGGGCATTGCCTGCATCCTCGGAACGGGTGCCAACAGTTGCCTCTACGACGGTAAGGATATCGTGCAGAATACGCCGGCCTTGGGCTATATCCTGGGTGACGAAGGCGGTGGCGCCGTGCTGGGACGGATGTTTATGAATGCCATCTTCAAGAATCCGGCGTATGCGGCCATTCGCGACGAATACCTGAAGGAAACGAAACTGACACAGGCTGACATCATCCAGAAGGTGTACCGTGAACCGCTGGCGAACCGTTTCCTCGCCACGACGTCACTGTTCATCGTCGAACGGCAGGACAACCGCCTGCTGCGCGACTTGGTGATTGAGAATTTCCGTGAGTTCTTCCGCAAGAATATCGTGCCTTACAAGCATCCTGACCTGCCTGTACATTTCGTGGGGTCTATGGCGCATCACTATCCTGCAGCACTACAGGAGGCCGCAGAGGCAGAGGGATTCCACGTGATGTCAATCGTCCAAAGTCCCATTGACGGCCTGATGGCTTATCACTCGCGCTGATCGTATTTCTTCTGTCCTTGGCGGAGGAAATCGACGTAGGCGGCAACATCCTCATCATACGAGCGGCTACCCATCAATGGATGGCCCTCATTGTTTAGCAGGACGTAGAACGGCTGGGCATTGGCGCCGAACTTCGTACGCTGCAGGTAGCTCCACTTGTCGCCAACGGTGCGCAGGGTGCGCTTTTGGCCGTTCTCCGTCACCTCAATGGGTTCAGCCAATGGCGTCTTGTCGTCGACATAGAGCGACACGAGGACGTATTTTTTGTTCAGCAGGTCTGCCACCTGTGGGTCGCTCCATACGGCGGCTTCCATCTTGCGACAGTTGACGCAGCCGAAGCCGGTGAAGTCTACAATGACGGGTTTGCCCTCGGCTTTGGCAGCGGCCATGCCTTGTTCGTAGTCGGTAAAGCGTGCCTCGACACTGCCTTGGTAGAGGTTGAAGTCCTGCGTGTTCATGGGTGGCGTGAAGGCGCTGATGGCCTTACACGGTGCACCCCACAAGCCAGGAATCATATAGACGGTAAAGGCCAGCGAGGCCATTGCCAGGAAGAACTGGGGTACGTTGGTACGGCGGTCTTCGTCGTCGTGGGGGAACTTGATCCAGCCCAACAGGTAAGCACCTAACAGTCCGAAGATGACAATCCACAGGGCGAGGAATACTTCGCGGTCGAGGATATGCCAGCCGTAGGCGAGGTCTGCCACACTGAGGAATTTCAATGCAAAGGCGAGTTCGATGAATCCCAGCACGACCTTGATGGTGTTCATCCATCCGCCCGACTTGGGAGCCTGCTTGAGCAGCGACGGGAACAAGGCAAAGAGCGTAAAGGGAATGGCCAGCGCAATGGCGAAGCCCAGCATGCCGATGGTAGGTCCGAGGATGGAGCCCTGGGTGGACACGGCCACAAGGAGGAATCCGATGATGGGACCTGTACACGAGAACGATACCAGCACCAGCGTGAAGGCCATGAGGAAGATGGAGAGCAGACCTGTGGTGCTTTCCGATTTGGCGTCAATCTTCGACGACCACGACGAGGGCAGCGTCAGTTCGAAGGCACCGAAGAAGGAGGCAGCAAACACCACCAGCAGCAGACAGAACAGGATGTTGAATACGGCATTGGTGGCGAGGGCGTTCAGTGCGCTGGCACCGAAGAGCAGCGTGACTGCCAAACCCAGCAGCACGTAGATGACGACGATGCTCAGTCCGTAGACGGTAGCCTCACGGATGGCCTTCGAGCGTTCCTTGTTACGTTTCAGGAAGAACGAGACGGTCATGGGAATGATAGGCCACACACAGGGGGTGAACAGGGCGAGGAAACCACCCAGCAGTCCTTCCAGGAATATCATCCACAGGGCAATATTGGTGGTGTCGGATGCTTCGCCGTTCAATGCCTGCAGTTCGCCAATGACGGGTTGCCAAAGGTCGCTCTGGGAGATAGATGGAGATTGCGGAAGATAGATGGAGTCAGAGGACGTTTCTGTAGTTTTCAGCGTGTCAGACACTTGTCCTTTATCTTCCTCTATTTTCTCTTTATCTTCCTCTTTCTTCTTATCTGCTTTTATTTCGCCTGTGGCAGCAAGTTCGATGGTCGACGGTGGCATACACATCTGGTCGTTGCAGGCACCGTATTCCACATAGCACTTGATGTCGTACTTGGGCTGGGTAAACTGTATCTTCTGCACGAAAGTCACGGAACCCTCGAAATAGCGCAGCTCCATGTCGAACATCTTGTCGAACATTTTCAGCTCCTTGCCCCTGAACTTCAGACCTCCTACGGTTTTTGCGCCTTCCATCTTGTCAGCATGGAAGGTAGCTGAAATGGGACCGTCGTCACCAAGACCAGTGGAATAGACGTGCCACCCAGGGTCGATGGTGGCAGAAAACAGCAGTTCGCCCTCGGTGTCGCTGATTTTCTTCAGTTCCGAGCGCACGTGAACGGGGTCTTGCATCTGGGCTGCTACGGTCATTACCGCCAGGAGCAGCACGAGTGTCGTTAGGGCTTTTTTCATCTTCATTGTCAATTTTTCCGTGCAAAAGTACGAAATATTCTGCAATATTTTGTACCTTTGCGCCATAAAATATACTAAAACGGCAATGAAACACTTACTTTTACTCCTTGTGGCAGCTGCGCTTACCGTGAGTTGCGGACAGAAAACGACAGAAAAAAGCGATTTCGTACGCGTGGAAAACGGCCATTTCGTGCGCGCAGGCAAACCTTATTATTATGTAGGTACCAATTTCTGGTATGGAGCCATCCTTGGTTCTGAAGGTCAGGGCGGCAATCGCGAACGCCTGGCTCAGGAACTTGACGAGATGAAGCGTATGGGTATCGACAACCTGCGCATCCTCGTGGGCAGCGATGGCGAGCGTGGCGTCAAGACCAAGGTGGAACCGACGTTGCAGGAGGCTCCTGGCGTATATAACGACACCATTCTGGCTGGTCTCGACTGGCTGTTGCAGGAGATGGGTAAGCGCGATATGGTCGCTGTTCTCTACCTGAACAACTCGTGGGAGTGGAGTGGGGGATATGGCTTCTATCTGGAGCACGCTGGTGCTGGCAAACAGCCGCGTCCTGACGATGCGGGCTATCCGGCTTTCATGCAGGCCATGTCGAAGTATGCTACCAACGAGAAGGCGCATCAGCTGTTCTACGACTATGTGCGATTCATCATCAGTCGTACCAACCGCTATACGGGTCTGGCCTACAAGGACGATCCTGCCATCATGTCGTGGCAGATTGGCAACGAGCCGCGCGCATTCTCGACGGAGGCACTGCCCGCTTTCGAGAAGTGGATTAGCGAGGCTGCGGCTCTCATTCGCGAACTCGACCCCAACCACCTGATATCTATTGGTAGCGAGGGCTCATGGGGTTGCGAAAACGACTACAATTGTTGGGAACGCATCTGCAGTGACCAGAATGTGGACTACTGCAATGTCCACCTGTGGCCTTACAACTGGGGCTGGGCAAAGCCTGACTCACTCATCGAACATCTGCCGCGTGCCTGCGAGAATACGAAGGAGTATATTGACAAACACCTTGCCATTTGCGACCGTATCGGCAAACCGCTCGTGATGGAGGAGTTCGGCTATCCGCGCGATGGATTTTCCTTTGCGCAGGGCAGTCCCACGACGGGGCGTGACGGATACTACCGTTATGTATTCTCCCTTGTGGCGGACAATGCCGAGCAGGGTGGAAAATTTGCAGGCTGCAACTTTTGGGGCTGGGGTGGTTTTGCCAAACCCACCCACGAACAATGGCAGGTAGGCGACGACTACACGGGTGATCCTGCCCAGGAGGCTCAGGGGCTCAATTCCGTCTTCTCCTCCGACAGCACCACCCTCGCTGTCGTTCGCGAGCAGATTGACCGCATGAGCCGCGTGAAATAAGTGTTACAACCATTTCCGACTATTCAAAAAAGACAAGACTTATGAGAAAGACCATTGTATTATGGATGATGCTGGTGCTGACGACGTGCTGTGCGCTGGCACAGACTTCGACGACGGAGGTGCTGTTTGAGACGACAGCTGGTAACATTCGTATAGCGTTGTTCGACGATACACCCCAGCATCGCGACAATTTCCTGAATAATGTCAAGGAGCACGTGTATGATTCGCTGTTGTTCCACCGAGTCATCAAGAACTTCATGGTGCAGTGTGGCGACCTCCATAGCAAGCACGCTAAGCCCGGACAACAGTTGGGCTATGGTGACTATAACTACACCGTAGAGGCTGAGTTCCGCCTGCCCAAGCTCTACCATCGTCGCGGAATGGTGGCAATGGCTCGTGAGGGCGACAGGGTTAATCCCGAGAGGCGCAGTTCAGCATGTCAGTTTTACATTGTCTGGGGTCAGGTGTGCAGTGATGCCCGTCTGGAGAAGGTTCAGGAACGTCTGGACGCTGCCACTCAGGGGCAGGTAAAGCTGACGCCAGAGATGATTGAGGTCTATAAGACAATAGGCGGTACGCCACATCTCGATGGCCAGTATACCGTCTTTGGTGAAGTGGTGGAAGGGTTGGATGTCGTCGACCGTATACAACAGCAGGCGGTCGATGAGAACGACCGCCCGCTGGAGGATATCCGTGTGTT
>Ga0247609_10001941_pt1 | contig 23008 bp, 12 predicted proteins | sample 172DNAGHGlowgp2_FD_193487 | JGI IMG/M metagenome (GOLD analysis project Ga0247609, IMG submission 193487) | Sheep rumen microbial communities from Palmerston North, Manawatu-Wanganui, New Zealand - 1728 DNA GHGlow gp2 | ecosystem: Host-associated > Mammals > Digestive system > Stomach > Rumen ...
CCCGAATTTGTGATGTGCCAGTCGTTGCGCGACATGATCATCTTCGGCCATTATTTCTACGATGTCTATACCATGATGCCCGATTTCTCGTGGATACCGCACGAGGTGGCGCATCAATGGTGGGGAAACAGCCTCTTTTTCGGACATCGGGATTATGCCCTGAGTGAAAGTCTGGACGAATACATCAAGTTGCAATTCCTCAAGAGCCGTGAGCGCGGTTACAAAGAGCAGATGAGCTATTACAAATACGCGATGAAGCTGGCCGAAAAGCGGCTGCCCGTGGCCGACATCCGCAGTGTGGAGCCGCAGGACGCGTCCATCGCCATCTACAACACTGCCCCCTATCGCTTGGAGAAATCCAACAATGCGAAAGTCGATGATCTTTTGCAGCAACTGTATCAAAAGCATAAAAATACGGTGGTCAGTCGCGAGGTTTTCCTGCGGGAGTGCGGGGCATTGAAGAGCTGGTTGAGGGGAAAATAACAAATGTAACCTTTTTGATTTTTTGCATCCTTGTAACATGAAAAATATTATTTTTGCAGCATCAATAATTCACAAAAATGGAAAAAAAGAATATACCTCAGCACATTCTAATTTTGGCCGGAATATTTCTGGCCCTGTGTTTCACTGCTTGTACACACGAGCCTATCGTTCCGCTGCCATCGGAGCCGCAGCCCATTGAATACACACCCGAAGTGCCGGAGCCCGTCACCAACGACTTCACCCTGCTCAAGGCCTGCATCGGCAAATCGCTGACAGAAGCCACCGCGCTGCTGACCGAACACGGTTTCGTCGCCGGAGATGGCAACAAGTTCCTGAAAACGGAGAACGGTGTCACCAAGGAGGCGAAAATCTACTCCACTGGCAATGTCGCACTGACCCTCAAAGACAGTGACTTCGACATTTTGAAACCAGGTTTCGTGCAATGGATGAACGAGATACGGAACTCAGTATCATACACAAATTTAGTCCGAAAATCTTTCAGTCTCTGTACTGGATGGGGAAACGGAAACCAACACTTCGACAGTCCCGAAGCACTCCTCAATGCCCTCGCACCCGTTCCCCTTTCTGATGGCCTAAACGCCGACTTCTACGGAAACGACATCTACGCTAACCGATACAGTTTGGTGCTGATGCCAAATCTTAACAGTGTTTGCATGCAAATCATCAACCACCTTGCCGGGCACCCCTCCGACGACTTCACCGAGAGCGACCTGCAACAATCTGACCTCCAAAAGCACATCCTGATTTCCAAGGTGGACTATCTCACTTTCAGATACAAAGGTTTTTACGCGCTGAACGTCACTAACAAACTCAACTCCGGCAACGAAATCCCGTTTGTTTCGCAATATCAAGCGCCAGGCGACTTCGGCTACATCAAACTGTTCTATCGCAACACCGACAACCTGCTGATGGACGGTTCCATCGTCTGGGCTGGTTGCGGAGCACTGACTTTTCCTGACCATTTCCGTGCCGGTCTGCCGATGGATGCCGGACTCCCCTACCCTGGACAAGATCGTATCGCCTTCATCAACAACGGCGGCCATTACGAGACCGTTACAGACGAGAAAGAGTTGCAGTATATTTGGCAGAGTGTCTCCCGTCAGAAGGAGTTCCAGCATTATTATGGGAATTCATCTAAGAAGGTGGCCGTTTACCTGTACACCCCGAGTGTGGGAATCGGCGACCCGGCCGACGCTTACTACCTTGTATTCACGGAGCAATAGAAGAACGTTAATTGTCTTTAACTTCGGTTTCGAAAATATAGAATAAAACAGTCCCCACATCTATAGTCAACCGGGCGGTAGTGCGCTGTGCGGCCTGAGCCGTGCATTCGGATGACAACGTGCTGAGCCTGCGCCATGATGTTCGAAAGGAACGGGTGCTGCCGGCTCCGAGCAGCGGTCAGATAGACGATCAGAAAATCGTTTTTTTCGGTTCGCCCTACAGACGCGGGGAACTGTCGTTATATCAGCTCCGTCTGGAAGTTGAGTGCCTGGATTTCCATATCCAGCTGGCGCAGACGGGCGGAACAATCGTCCACCAGCTTGCCGATGGCCTTCACATCGACCACCGTCACCGTCTTGATTTCCGAACGGGAGTAGCGATCCTGTCCGGCCGAGGCCGTCTCGAAGACGTTGCGCAGGGTGCCCACCCGCATGGTCAGCACATCCTTGCGTGCCATCAGCTGGGTCAGCGTCACCCCGTCGGCGTTCTTCGTCTGCATGTTGGTGGCGTTGATGCGCCAGATGAGCTCTTCCAGCTGCACGAGACACGCGTCGAGTTCCTTCATCAGCTCCTCCGGCTTCTCCAACGGCTCGTCGCCCTCCTGCACTTTCACGTTGTTCTGGATGCGCGTCCCGATCTGTTGGATGCGCTTCTGCAAGTCTTTCCTGATGCTTAATGCTTCCGCAAGTTTCATAGTGGTCTCATTTTTGCGCTGCAAAAGTACACAAAATTGCGTTTTGCAAAACACGTTTTTTTTCAGTCCCCAGTGTAACAAAATCCATTTTTTCATACATAGTATTATGAACGCTATATTGCGGAAACATAAAAAAATGTATTTTTGCACCCGAATTAGTGGCTGCGCAGCCACCTTTTTATAAACATTTTGAACTATGAGGTACTTAACATTAGACAAGGCTATTGAAGCTTGGAGAAAACTCCAACCACTTTCAGACGAGGACAGAGCACGATTGAGTCGTAGGTTCACCATTGATTTCAACTACAACTCCAATCATCTTGAAGGCAACACGCTGACGTATGGACAGACAGAGATTCTTTTGCTTTTTGGAAAAGTCATAGGCGAAGCCAATGTGAAAGACGTGCAAGACATGACGGCCAGCAATGTCACGCTTAACATGATGAAAGAAGAGGCCACCATAAAAGAAACGCCTCTCACACAAGCATTTATCCGAACGCTGCACAAAACATTGCTGCGCAAGGATTACACTGTCTATCGCAACCTTCCCGGTGGGATGCAGACGAGCTACACCGTTCACGCAGGGCAGTACAAGACCCGTCCGAACAGCGTGATCACCCGTTATGGGGACCGGTTCGAGTACGCCTCGCCGGAGGAGACCCCGGCCTTGATGACCGACCTGGTCGATTGGTACAACAAGGCGGAGGCGGAAGGGAAGCTGTCGCCCGTGGAGTTGGCCGTGCTGTTCCACTACCGTTACATCCGCATCCACCCGTTCGAGGACGGCAACGGGCGCATCGCCCGCCTGTTAGTCAACTATATCCTGACAAGACACGACTACCCGATGATCGTGGTGCGAAGCAGACTGAAAAATGAATATTTGGAAGCCCTGCATGCCGCCGATTTGATAGTCGGTTCTTCTCCGAGCGCTGGAGCCAAGGCATCCTTGACAAAGATCAAACCCTTTGTTCAATATTTCAAGAGACTACTGGCCAAGGAAATCTACAACGATGTGCTCTTCCTCACCGAGCATGACGAAAACCTGTGGTGGTATGACGGTGAACGCATAGAATTCCGATCACAGAACTACAGCAAGCTGCTGGTTCTTATGATGTCGGAACCTGTTCTCACGTTGGAAGATATGCAGCGACATCTCAACATCAACATGTCGGCGGTGAAAAAATTGGTCAACCAACTGATTGAGAAAAAATATACCGAGCGGGGGACAGAAGACGGTTCCTGGCGGGTGTTCATCACGCCGTCGGTGTGAAGGACGTAAGGTTCGTGCCCGCCCCCTGTAATTGTTACCTGAAAAATTGTACTTTTGCCGCGTCAAACAAAAACGGCGATGAGACATCTGATCGGCATATTCTCCGTGTTGTGGGCGCTGCTTCTCGGCGGTGTCCCGGGAGATGTGCGCCCCGACCCGCACACAGACAGGCAGTCCGCTGTCGCGCAGCCGGCGTCGGAGCGGCTCACGGCCGACAACCTGCCGAACAAAGATCTGCTGCTCAGCTCGGCACAGTCTCTGCTGACGGCCGGCGAAGAGGAGGGTGCCGCACCGAACGTGCGTCCTGTTCCGTCGAACAACCGCCCGCACAACCTCTCCCCTACCGGCAACCACATCCTCCGGAACGGCAAGGTGGTCCACATCCTCCGGCGCCCCTACCGCACCGTCGGCGACAAAGGGAAATCCGGCACATTCGCTGCCGACCGATACCTTTTCGCCCTCCGGCGCATCCGGATTTAGACCGTTTTCCATACTTTCCCCTATTCTTTACATGCCGCCACCGTATGCGCGGCTTTCTTGGCGTACGCTCAGCACAAGTGCGAGGTGCGGTATGCCAATCCTCAAACATCTCAATTTTATTCACCAAAAATCAGAAAAAATGGAAAACAAATTCCAAAAGGTCCATGCGAAAAAGGACCTCATCATCTCCGGCTGCATTATTTTGGCCGGCATAGCCTTGTTCTTCGTGCACAAGGCCACGGGTGTGTGCCTCTTCCTCTGCGGCATACTCTCCCTCATCCTCTACAAATCCGGCTACAAACTGAACGGCGAAGGCATCCCGTTGCAGAAAAAGAGCCTGGAGCTGAACAACAACTGCCGCGAATCCCTCTTGGATTTTCTCAGCGGCAAGAAAGTGGAGCCGAAGCTTGTGCAGGGCAACGAGGGCGGCACCGTCCTGTTGGAGGTGTGGTTCAACGCCCCCGCCGACACCGCCTACGCGCGACTGTCCGAATACAAGGAGCTGAGCTTCCAGACCGTCACCGACATTGTGGAACTCCCGGCTGACCAGGCGCAGCTGCTAATTCAGAAGATATGACGAAGGATACGGCAAAACAGGTCTTTTTGTGGACCGACTGGCTGATTCTCGGAATCCTGGTCGCCGCCGGGGTGCTCGTGGCTGTCCTCGGCGGCAGCTGGACGGCCTTCGGGGTGTGCTGGATAGCCTGTGTGCTGGCCTTCGCCCCGTTCCTCCGCCACGGCTACAAATTGGAGGGACAGTCCGGTGTGTTCCGCTTGGAAGAGATTCTGGTTCCGCGCGAGTGCCAGACGCAAATAATAGCATTCTTGAACGGCGACACTGATGAATTGTCCGTCCAACCTGCTGTTCACGGAGGTGCATTGGTGCGGCTGTTCCGCCGGAAATCGGACGGCGCCACCCTGGCGCAATATTTCGACTATGCCCAACACCTTGCCGGCTCGGATTATCCCTTAGTTCCAGTCAAAGAACATCAGATAGAGGTTCTCCGGGGGTTGCAATCAAAGCAATAGCAAACCACCTTTTTAAAATACGCAGAAGCAGAGACGCCGAGGGTCACGGCGTCTCTTTTTTTACGATGCCATAGGGTCAACGCCTCCCGACGTCGCAGACTCACTTTCTTTTTTTTGCGTTTTTCTCACACTTTTCTGCATTTTTTATTCACTTTTTTGCTATTTTTGCCGTCTGAAATCGACACGGATTTCAGCGGCTTGCGGATGCAAACAGTTCCCGCATTCGCAAGCCGGACAGGAAAAGTGGAGCTGACAATCAAATCTGCCAAATACAGAATAAGCATTTAATTAACATATACTTAGAGCGTTAGCTTTTATTCTCGCAACAGAAATTTCGCCAAAATTTATCCGTAGAATAAAAACCAAAAGCAATAAAAGATAACCACTGCCATGGCGTGGGTTTATCTTGTTTTTGGTTTAGGTGTTTGGCGACACCTCTGTTGCGGACAAGTGGCCCGCGCCACTTATTTGAAATCGACAACCCAATCATTCACCAGCAACAGAAATTTCGCCAAAATGACTGTACACGAAAAAGAGCTCCTGCGCCGTATCAAGGAGTTGGGAAAAGAGAACGGCTATCTGCACCGGCAGATTAAAGAACAACGCTACGGCCTCACCTGGATTGACGTGCCCGAAGCATTTGAAAAAGCCTCCGAAAACAAAATCCCTGTTTTGGAGGAGGTGAAGGAGAAATCGTTCACCGATGGCAGCGAGAAGCCCACACACATCTTGATTGAGGGCGACAACTACCACGCGCTCACCTGCCTGCAATACACGCACAAGGGGAAAATCGACGTCATCTACATCGATCCGCCCTACAACACGGGCAGCGACGGGTTTACTTACAAGGATAAACGAATCCTCACACAATATCCCGACGGCACGCCTGTACCCAAAGACCATCCGTTACGCCACAGCTACTGGCTTTCTTTTATGCACAAACGTCTTGAATTAGCCAAGAACTTGTTGAGCGACGATGGGGTGATATTCATTTCCATTGATGATAATGAGCAGGCGAATCTGAAACTGTTGTGTGATAGTGTGTTTGATGGGAAAAATCACATAGCTACTTTACCGACAATAATGAATCTTAAAGGGAATCAAGACGAATATGGTTTTGCTGGAACACACGAATACACAATGGTTTATTCGCGGAATCCTTTATCAACGGTATTTAATTCATTTCCCATTGATGATGACGATCTCGCGGATTGGAATATCGACGAAATAGGGTATTATAAACAAGGGGCAACTTTGAAAAGAACAGGGGTTGATGCACCTAGAGAAAAAAGACCTTATAGTTATTACCCAATACTCATATCACCCACGGGTGTAGTAACAAGTATCACGCATGAAGAACATAAAAAAATATATATTCCTCAAAATAAAACATTTGATGACGATTATGTTGAGTCTTTAAAAGAAAAGTATGAACAACAAGGATACCTGTTTGTTCTTCCAATGATAGGTGATAATAAGGCATCTTGGCGGTGGAAGTTTGATAAAGTTGCCAATAATATAAATGAAATCATTGTGACTAGTGGGCGTGATGGAATATCCCTATACAAAAAGCAGCGACCTGAAATAGGTGATTTGCCCAGCAAAAAACCTAAAACAATATTCTATAAACCCGAATATAGCAGCGGGAATGGAACAGCACAACTTAAATTCATTTTCGGAGAGAAAATCTTTAACAATCCAAAACCTATTGAACTTATTAAAGACTTTATCTTGTTAGGATCTAAAAAAGATTCCATCATCCTCGACTTTTTTGCCGGTTCAGGTACCACGCTTCATGCCACGTTAAAGCTCAATGCTGAAGATAGGGGAACCCGACAATGCATTTTGGTGCAGCAGAACGAGGGCGAAAAACGTATCTGCGAGGAGGTGACTTACGAACGCAACCGCCGTGTGATGCAAGGCTACACCAACTCTAAAGGCAAAAAAATCGACGGCTTAGGCGGATCTCTGAAATACTACAAAACGGCCTTCACGGGTACTGGCAATCCTCATCGCGATCCCATCATGCTTCCGTCCGATGAGGACCGTATTTCTCTCGCACAAAATGCCGGTGTGCTGGTCTCTTTGGCGGAAAACACTTTGTATGAGATCGTTAAAAACGATTGCTATCAGATTTTCACCAACAACCATGGCAGGTTTGCAGCTGTTTATTTGCAGGAAGATCTCAAGCAATTCGAAGATTTCAAGCAGGGAATTGAGAAATTAGGCGGAAACGTGACCGTATATATTTTCAGTTGGGGCAACAATCCCGATGCTGCCAATGCGTTCATGCATCTGTCCAACGTGGAGGTCAAGTCCTATCCCAATGCCATTTTGGATGCCTATAAAAGTGCCTTGCAACAAATCGAAAGCCAAAAATAACCCTAAAACTGTCAAGAAATGAATCCATATACTTTTCAAGCAAACGCAATAGAAGAACTTCTTCGCAAATTCAAACAACTTTGGGCATCGCCACACCATCCCGCACAACTGGTGCTCAAATCGCCCACGGGTAGCGGCAAAACCTTCATGATGGCGAATTTCATCAGCCAGCTCGTCAACCAACCCGATTGGCAACACGATGTGGCTTTCGTTTGGATTACATTCAGCGATGATTTGGCCATGCAGAGCCGCGACAAATTCCATAACTTCTTCTTCCCGAACAACTACTGCAGAATGCTCACCGTGGCGGATTTCAACGAAGGCGTCCTGCAAAAGAATGACATTCTGTTTATGAACTGGCAGAAGTTGGTTGCACATAATGCGAAAGACCGTGTGCTTCGCCGTCCTGACGATCCACAACTTTATCGAGAGAGCGGCTATTATTTCGAGGATTTAGTGGATAATACCGCAGCCGCTGGTCGCCAAATCGTACTCATCATTGATGAAAGTCACACTCACGTGAGTGATTTGGCAAAGGAAAAAGTCATCAAGCCTCTGAACCCCAAGATGATCATCAAGGTTTCAGCCACCCCGTTTAAGGATGTTTCCGAACGCGGACAATTTGAAATCGAAAGAGACGCTGGAAAAGCTGACATTGTGGTCGTGAAACATGACGACGTGGTTGCCGAAGGACTGATTAAGGAAAAAATCCTTTTTCAGACGGAGGAAGATGTACAACGGTATAAAGGCCGTGACCAAGATGAAATGTTGCTGGAAATGGCCATCGGGAAACGGAATGAGTTAGTGGATGAATACAAAAAACACCATTTGAACATAAACCCGTTGGTCCTGATTCAGTTGCCCAATGACGACCATAAACTGTTAGAGCAAGGATTTCCGACAAAAGAAGAGATCGTTACTGTTTTTCTCAAGAAAAAAGGAGTGCCCGACAGCCGTATTTCAAGCTGGTTTGACGGTAAAGAGCCAGACCCTTATATTGCACAAAATGATCGTGAAATAGACTTTATGCTTTTCAAGCAGGCGGCAGGTACAGGCTGGGACTGTCCGCGTGCCCACGTGTTGGTGATGTTCCGGGAAATCGGCAGCAACACCTTCTACACACAGACCTTGGGCAGGATTCTGCGCATTCCCGAACCGAAACGCATACATCCCATTCATTCTCCGTTACTCAAAACGGGATTTGTCTATACGAACTATTCCCGCAACCAAATCGGCATTCCGGACCAATCCACCACAAATAAGCCGTTTATATTCATCTCCAACCTGAAATACAAGAATATAACTTTCCCCGATTGCCTGCAAACCGACTTCGAGTCGCGTGTAGATTATGGCGACCTGGCCGACTCAAACGAGTTTCAAAAGTCAATGATCCAAACCTTTAACAACTTCTTTGGAATAGACATGGATACCGACATGTACCACGAATGCCAGAAGAAAGTGGCGGCAACAGGCATTGACATGGATCCCGTCATTAGCAATTCCATCATGACCGATGTTGAAATCCGCAACATTGATGATGTCGGAGATTATTTGGCCGATGGGAATGATCTGGAAAATGAAACATCGGAGAATGACTTGGAAAAGATTTTCACCATGTATTGCATGAAAGTGTTGGCTGAGCAAACTTCCAATGATGCGAAGATTTCCAACATAGCCCGTTCCTGGAGCCCGTTGAAATCAGCGTTGCGCGTATGGATGCGCAGTGCCGTGAATCCGAATACCATCGCGTGCTACAAGGTGTTCATCGCCGACATTCAGAAAGGTGCAAACAGTGTGTTCCAGAAAGCCATCACGCAGTCGTTAATCGACTATCGTCCTATCTTGAATCGCATTTTAGCTACCCGCGCTAAAAAAAACGGCACTTCCAACCCTTTCAACCTTCAAGATTCATACAGTTTCACCGACGACTACGAAGAACTGGCTTTGCCCAGCGACGCTTGTGTCCTCACTCCATTTTACATCCAAAAGAATTTCAATGGTCGGCAGAACGAGGAAAATTTCATCATGTTCATAGACCCGAACCAAAACATCAAATGGTGGTTTAAAAATGGGGATTATGGTCAAGAATATCTGGCTTTCAGGTATTTCAACTCAACAGAAAACAAATACGCGCTTTTTTACCCCGATTGGCTGATTCAGATGAAAGACGGACGCATCGGTATCTTCGACACGAAAGGAGGTATCACGGCCACCGACTCGGCGGTGAAAGACAAGGCTGAGGCGTTAGCCAAGCGTATCGCTGATATGAATACTGCTTTGGGAGAGGACAAATTCTTCGGGGGAATTGTCATCTTTGAAAACGGTCAATGGTATTGTAATGACGCCCCAGTTTACCACTACCAGAAAGGCAATTTAACTGGGTGGAAGAACATGGAGAATATGCTTTAGGCACTCTTGATTCTTGTAAATCACGTGCCCGCAGTCAAACATCCTGCGGGCATTTTTTTCTCTTTTGTGGCAGCCTGGCACGGCGAGAACGACACCGTGGAGTCGGCGGTGATGCTGCCGAAAATGCACCTGCGGCGGTGAAGCATTCTCCTCGCATCGCACGGATTCTGTTTTGTCATCATGCATCCTGGTTTTTATTGTTCCAGCATCTAAAAATCGCTAACATTCAAGAACCGATTCCGACCGACCAAAAAAAATTGTATCTTTGCCGAAAAATTTCAGAAACTGTAAATATCATTATATCAGTATGAAAAATACACCAATTCCCGCAGAAATTGTGGACAAGAAAGTCGCTGAGAGCGGCATCAGCAGCGTGGGCAAGGCCTCCATCCGTGAGGTGAAACGTTTAATCAACGAAATCGAGCAGGCTTCTGGCAAGGAGTTCGTCCGTATGGAGATGGGCATCCCCGGTCTTCCGCCGTGCGCCGTGGGCGTGGAAGCGCAAATCGAGGCCCTGAAGAAGGGCGTCGCCGCCATCTACCCCGACATCGAGGGCATCCCGGCCCTGAAGCAGGAGGCCGCGCGCTTCGTCAAGAACTTCATCGACCTCGAAGTCGAGCCCGAGAACTGCATCCCGACCGTCGGCTCCATGATGGGCGGCATGGCCGGTTTCATGACCTTCGTGCGTTGCCGCAAGGAGCGCGACACGACCCTCTTCATCGACCCCGGCTTCCCTGTGCAGAAGCAGCAGCACCGCGTCATGGGCCTCAAATACGAGACCTTCGACGTCTATAACTTCCGCGGCCCGAAGCTTCGCGCCAAGCTGGAAAGTTACCTCGAAAAGGGCAACATCCACACCATCATGTACTCCAACCCCAACAACCCCTCCTGGATCTGTTTCACCGAGGAAGAACTGCAAATCATCGGCGACATGGCCAACAAGTACGACGTGTTCGTCTTCGAGGACCTCGCCTACTTCGGCATGGACTTCCGCCAGAACATCTCCGCGCCGGGCATCCCGCCCTACCAACCGAGCGTCGGCAAGTACACCGACAACTATGCCCTGCTGATTTCCGGTTCCAAGGCTTTCAGCTACGCCGGTGAGCGCATCGCCCTGATGATCATGTCCAAGAAACTCTACAACAGAGAATTCGACGACCTGGAACCCTATTTCAAGATGAAGAAGTTGGGTCGCGCCATCATCTACGGCACCGTCTATGCCATCAGCTCTGGTGTCTCCCATTCGGCGCAGTACGCCATGGCAGCCATCCTCAAAGCCTGCAACGACGGCACCTACAACTACATCGAAGATGTGAAGGAGTACGGCGAGAAGGCCGCCATCATGAAGAAGATGTTCACCGACAACGGCTTCGAAATCGTCTATGACAAGGACGGCGACAAGCCCTTGGCCGACGGCTTCTACTTCACCGTGGCTTATCCGGGCATGACCAGCGACGAGCTGCTGCACGAATTCTTGTACTACGGCGTAAGTGCCATCTCCTTAAGCACTTGCGGCAGCGAGCGCAACGAAGGCCTCCGCGCCTGCGTCTCCCTGACCCCGCGCCGGCAATTCCCCATTCTTGAGGAGAGATTGAAACTGTTCAAGGAGAACCACTAATTCAGTTAGTAGTTAGCAATTAGTAGTTAGTAGTTAGCAGTTACGGGGAACTCGGAAGGGTTCCCCTTTTTTAGGAGTCCGATGATAGGAAACCTCGGCTCCTGGTAGAACACGTCCGAAAAAGCCGTATTTTTGCGCAGTTTTGGACAGACAGTTTATTTCGGGCTCGTATGAGGAAGTATTTCGTTGACATAAAGCGTTTTGCACTACTGTGCCTCCTACTCGTGGTTGCACTGGCGGATGTCGCTTTCGCGCAGGCGGGCGGCGACAGCGCGGTGGTTCGCACCATTTCGCCGTTCGACTTCGGGCTGGCGGGGGCGCGGTCCGACAGTGCGCGTTACGAGGTGCTGTACGCCACTCACTGCCACGCGGTTGACATAGGCGCGACGGTTTCCTACAGCGGTGTCGGGGCGGTGACTGTGGAGGTGACAGCCAGCTCGCGGCCCATCCCACTGACCCGCCGCAACGACTTCGGCGGACTGCACCTCACCGTGAAAAACTCCGCCAAAGAGCACCGCCTTTTCGAGCTGAAAGACACGCTCTGGAGCGTCTTCGACCTGACGGCTGAGGATGTCGACGCGGGCGACTTCTCCGAATCGGAGTTGCTGACCGACGGCATCTTTCTCGTCGTATTGGAGGACCTGCACCCCTGGGTGAACCGCCGCGAAGGCCACGCCTACGGCGCCCTGCGCAAAGACATCCTGCTCGTGCGCAACTGCGCCGCCCTCAACAGCCCCATCGCCCCCTACTCCACCGACTCCACCCTGCTTTGCGCCTCATTTCTGCCTACCGATGAGGAACTAAAAACCATCGCCAACCTCACCATCATGCGCGATTCCACCTCCACGGCGAAAACCTACTGCTTCGACATCGAAGGCATCAACAATCTCAGAATCAGCAATTTGAACATCTACACCCCCGACACAAAAAACATGTACGCCGATGCCGCCGTCACCCTGCGCAACTGCACCAACGTCACGTTCGAGGACGTGCTGATTGACGGGACCTACTCGCGCAAAAACCTCTACGGCTACGGCATCCTCATGGACAATGTCTGGAACAGCCATTTCGTGCGGCTCACCGCACGCGCCAACTGGGGCATTTTCGGCACCAACAACCTCAACAACACCGTGTTGCGCAACTGCGACATCAACCGCTTCGACATCCACTGCTACGGCCGCGATGTCGCGCTGTACAACTGCCACTTCGGCAACCTCTACAACCAGTTCTCCTCCGTGTTCGGCACGGTATTGTTCGACGGTTGCCGCTTCACCGACTTCGTGCCGGTGCTGTTAGAGCCCTCCTACAACGCCTATACCCCCTTCAATCTCGTCTTCAAGGACTGCATATTCGATGCCATTCCGGGGCGCTACTTCCTGGTTTCCACGGGAAAACTGGACAACAAGGTCAACGAGCGGCCCGAGCTGGCCAGGAAATGCTGGCCCGACGTCACCCTCCGCAACATGACCGTCAACGTCTCCAACAAAATCGACAAGGTCGTCTTGTTCAACCCGAAGGAGGTCGCCGCAAACGCAACCGTGGAAATCGCATCCGTGCAGGTGGACGGGCTGCGGTTCCACTACACCGACACGACCCATTTGGCAAACTTTGTCATCTGTTCCAGAAAAGTAACCGCCAAGAAACCCATCGATTACAACTTCAACAAGATGGAGCTGATTCCGTTGGCGAAACGGATGAAGCGGCAGGCCTCGCGCAAGTACTACTACCCCGGCAGCCTCGTTTTCAACCTTCGGCACGGTAAATCCGACAAAATTGAAATCACGGCTTCTCGGCTCAATTACAATGTAAACGAGAACAGTGCATACAACATCAAGTACAGTAACTGCGAAATCGGGCTGGTGCGCTACAACGCAGGCGGCAACGGCACGAAACGGATCTACAACCGCTGCACGCTGTACCTGAACAACGACGATGATGCCCGCTATTACATTGACAACCATGCCGAATACACCGGCTGCAAGTTCATCCCCTGCAGCGACAAGATGTACATCGGTTTTTACGGCAGCGACAACGATGTCAGCATCCGCAACTGCACGACCACGCGCAAGGGCCGTCTTTTCTACCAAGGCCACGCCGACAATTCCGAACTCAACAGTTACTCGCTGAAAGGCGACGTCAAACTGTAACAAGCACGCAATCCACCCACTTTCTGTCCATAACGCGTTCACAACTTGTTCAAAGTTGTTGATAACGTGTTGATAAAATGTCAAGCTACCCTTTTGTATTATTTGTACCTTTGTGGACTTTTCTTTGGATAAGCATTAATTAAAATATTCACCAAATTAAAATTTCAAACAGTATGAAAAAACTACTATTTTTGATGCTGACAGTCCTGTTGGGACTATGTTCTTGGCAGGCGTCGGCACAGCAGATTGTGGAAATCGGTACTGGAGCGGTCACATCGTCCAACAGTCCGTACAATTCCCTTTGGGGCTACTCTTTTGTGGAGCAGATTTATACTGCCGAGGAAATTGACATGACCGGCACTATAACCTCCATCAGCTTCAACAACTCAAGCTCCGGCCAGACCACCAACATCACGGTCTATATGAAACTTGTGACCAGAAGCTCTTTCTCGTCCACTTCCGACTACGAGACAGTGACAGCCGCTGACATCGTTTACACTGGCAGCCACAATTTCTCCAGCGGATGGAGCGAAATCACGCTCGACACCCCGTTCGACTATGATGGGGCCAGCAACCTTATGATCGCCATACATGAAAACACAAGCGGTTACACCACCCAGTATTTTGTATGCACTACAACAACAAATGCAGTGGTCTCCTACCACAGCGACAGTAACGATCCCGACCCATACAATTTAGGATCTTACGGCGGAAACAGTTATACCTCCAACAACCGTTCCAACATCAAGATAGAAATCATACCTTCCGGCAACACCTGCTACACCCCTCTCGCTCCGGCCATCTCCAATGTCACCCCCTACGGAGCCACGCTGTCATGGACACCCCGCGAGAACCAGACCGCATGGGAGGTTTTCTGCGGTAGCGGTGTGACTGACCTCGACCAAGTCTCTTGGACTCCTGTCACCGACACTTTCTACACTTTCACGGGCTTGACCCCCGCCACCAACTACACGGCCTACGTGCGCACCAACTGCGGCTCGGAGGTCAGCAATCCCCGCCAAGTGACTTTCGCCACGGAAGCCACTTGTCCCAACGTGCCCAGCAGCGTCGTAGTGAGCGGCATCACCGCCACCACAGCGGATGTGAACTGGGCTGCCGACCCCGCCGACAACGCTTGGGAAGTGGTGGTCGTCCCCTCCAACATGACTCCCGAAACCGGCACTCCCGAACAGACTGCCACCAAACCGTATACTGTCACCAACTTGTCGGACAACACCCAATATAAGGTATATGTGCGCACCGACTGCGGCGGCGGCGACCACAGCTACTGGTCAAGTCCGGCCACCTTCACCACCCTGCCGTACTGCTCAGAGCCTCTGAATGTCAACATCAGCCAGATTACGGCCAATTCCGCATTGGTGAGCTGGCAGCCCGCGATCTTTGGCGCCAACAGTTATACCGTCGGTTACAAACTTTCCAGCGGAAGCGATTACACATCAGTGACGGTTGACGGCACCCAATTCATGCTCTCTAACCTTGACCCCGATTCCACCTACATGGTGAGAGTTTACAGCAACTGTCCCATTGGCACCGGTGACACAATATATAAAGAGTTTACTACCCGTCACTGTTTAGTGGGCGGCGACCTGCAAATCGGCGACGGCACCAGCACTATTGCCTACTTTCCCTCTTACAGCTGCTACAACTACAGCTACACGCAGCAGATTTTCCTCGCCAGCGAAATGAATGGCGCTTCAAACATCAACTCAATTGCCTTCGATGTTAACTCCATTCAATCCAGTTCCCGTCACATCAGCATTTATCTGATGCACACCACAGCGGCTTCAAGTGACTGGCTGACACCCACCACTGCGCAATTGGTCTATAACGGCACTGTCAATCTCGTTGTTGGATGGAATACACTCAATTTCACCACTCCGTTCCAATACAACGGCACAGACAACCTGGCGTTGATTGTTCTTGACGCCACCGGCAGCTACAGCTGTTCCAACTATTTCAATTGCCACACCGCAAGTGCCACGCTTTCCCACTGCCAATACCAGGACAGCGACCCTTACAGCATCAACAGCCTCCCGTCAAGCGGTTCCAGCTACACGTCTTCCTCCCGCTGTAATGTCATATTTGGCGTTGACTGCGACAACGACGCCACCTGTGTGAGACCGAACGTGTATGTGACCGAGACCAGCGAAACCAGCATCACGTTGGACTGGGCTCCGGGTAACACCGAAACAGCATGGGATGTGGAGTATTCCACCGACGATAGCACTTGGACCATTGCCGGCACCGCCAACACGCACCCTTATGAAGTGTCTGGTCTTAGCGCCAACACCCGCTACTATTTCCACGTCCGCTCCAACTGCGGATCAGAGCAAAGCGATTGGTCTGCCACGACGGCCAGAACCGAATGTGGCGTCCTTACCCAAATCCCCTATAGCGAGAATTTCGAAGATGCCAGCATCCTTTACAGCACTCCTTCACAAGGCAACTACATCTTGTGCTGGGACCGCTACGCCTCCGACCCCGCCCACTATGTCTATATTCCGAGCAACAGCTACGCCCATAGCGGCACACACTTCCTGGATTTCCACCACACCACCAACTGTTTCAACATCGCCATCATGCCTCAGCTGGCCTCCTCTATCAACCTCAGCGACCTAATGGTCTCCTTCTACGCCTGCCGTAGCGGCAGCACCGGCACCTTGGAAGTGGGTGTGATGACCGACAACGAGGATCCCACCACGTTTGTGCCTGTTGAAAGCATCGATCTTTCAGCGTTTGACACCTACGCATACGCAGAACAGCACGTCTCCTTAGAGGATTACACCGGCAACGGCACCTACATCGCCTTCCGCGTCTCCAACGCAGAGAGCTGCGGTTTCTACGTTGACGATGTAGTTTTAGAGGAGCGTCCCAACTGTATGTATCCCTCCGCCTTAGCGGTCACCAATGTGGGCAACGACAATGTCACGATCACTTGGACCGAGAACGGCACTGCCACTTCTTGGAATATCGCCTACGGCACTCCCGGATTCGATCCTGAAGAGGGTGAAGGCACCGTCACTAATGGTGTGACCGACAACCCCTACACGCTGACGAACCTGATTCCCGCCACCACCTACGACATCTATGTCCAAAGCGGCTGCGGCAGCGAATGGGCAGGTCCCGTGACCACCACGCCCGGACAATACATCATGACGGCCACGGGCAGCGACACGATGACCACCTGCGGTGCGATCATCTACGACAACGGCGGCCCGAACGGCAACTACAGCAGCAACTGTGATTTCACCTTGGTGCTCTATCCTGAGAACCCCAGCGCCATGATGGCACTCACCGGAACAAGTAACACGGAAGGTAGCGATTGGGACTACATCCGGATTTATGATGGAGTTGGCACAAGTGGCACGCAATTGGCTTATCATACCGGTCAAAACCAGACCGTGAATGTCATTTCACAATCCGGTCCCCTCACACTTGTGTTCCATTCGGACGGATCGAATCAGTATTCCGGCATTGCCCTCACCGCTTCCTGCGTGACCTGCTTCCCGCCGACCAACATCACCGCCTCCAACCCGACGTTGGACGGCAACACGCTGACCTGGCACGGCAATGGCGACAGCTATGTGCTCTTCCTGAACGGCGACATGACCACCGGTTATGATGCCAACGACACCACCTACACCTTCACCGGATTGACTTCCAACACTTTCTACAGCGTGCAGATTGCCGCCATCTGTAACGGCGACACCTCCATGCTCTCCAGTGCGGCCACGTTCGCCACGGGCTGCGACGCCATCACCGTCACGGCCGACAACCCCTGGGTGGAGAACTTCGAGAGCTATCCCGGCAGCGGCGTGCAGCAATTCCTCTGTTGGGAGACACCCGTCACCGAGGTGGTCGATAACGGCACCGCCCCGTTCGTCTATTGTAACTACGGTCAAGCTGCCCATTCCGGCACGAACACTGCCGAGATGAAGGGCACGGTCAACATGCTGGCACTCCCCGAGTTCACTAACAACCTCTCCGAGCTTCGCGTCTCCTTCTGGGCCACCGGCTACAGCTACAGCAGCACGAATGTGGAAGTGGGCTACATGACGGATGTCACCGACTCCTCCACCTTCGTTCCCGTCTTCGCCAATGCCGGCACACCCGGTCCGCGCGGCAGCGCCAGTGCCGGCAACGGCAACTACATGGGACCGTTCAGCTTCAGCGGCGTCTCTGTCTCCAATGCGAGAATCGCCCTCCGTTACACGGGTCCCAGCGCAAGCTCCGGCTGGAACGTTGATGACTTCACGGTGGAAATCGCCCCCGCTTGCGAGTCTCCCTTGAAGAGCAGCGTGACGGCCTCCAACATCGGCGGCCACGTCGCCACCATCACCTGGGATGACCCCAATCCTAACCATACGGCCTGGACGGTTTACTACAAGAAGACCTCCGAAACCGACTGGAGCACGGCTCCCGCTTCTGACACCACCCTCGTCCTCACCGGTCTTGACCCGCTGAGCCAGTATCAGGTGTATGTGGTCACCAACTGCGGCACCCCCGAAACCGATCCGGATGCCACCCACACGATTAACTTCACCACCACGGTCGCTTGCCCGGCGCCCACCGGCCTGACCCTCGCCAGTGTCTCCAGCGACGAGGCCACCATCACCTGGAACGGCACGGCCAGCGCCTACAATGTGGAATATGGCGAAACCGGCTTCACGCCCGGCACTGGCACCACCGACGTGGCCAGCACCGAATCTATCACGTTGACGAACCTCGATCCGAGTACGAGCTACACGATCTATGTGAACAGTGATTGTACCGACAACAACGACAGCCTGTCCACCACCGTTTCGTTCTCCTTCACCACCACACAGATTCCCGCCCCGCTGCCTTACACAGCCGACTTCACCCAAACCAACGAGTGGATTCTGAACAACGGCAACTGCGCCAACTACTGGACCCTTGGCACGGTGGACACGGTTCCCTCACTGTTCGTGACCAACAACGGCACCTCCCCGAGCTACAATATTTCAAGCTCTTCCACTGTCACCGCTGAGAAGCTGCTCGCCGTGGGCGACAACGCCTCTGTTGTCATCAGCTTCGACGTGAAGATCGGCGGAGAGAGCAGTTGGGACTACCTGAAAGTGTTCTTCGCCCCTGCGGAGAGCACCTATCCGGCAGCCAATTCTGCCCCGACTTATGCTTCCTACAGCTACGAAACCTACGCTATGAACTTCCAGAACTACCTTGCGCAGACAGGCTATACCTCCTATCCTTACAAGCTCAATCTGACTCAAGGCAACACCCTCCACGTAGTGGCTGAGATGCCGAACCCGAACCCGAATGCCACTTCCACATCCACGGCGAAACTGGTGTTTATGTGGAAGAACGACTCCTCCGGCGGTACGGATCCCGGCGCCATCATCAGCCATGTCAGCGTTATAGTGAACACCTGCCCGGCGCCCACGAATCCGACGGCTGAAAACGTCACAGCCACCTCCGCCGACATCTCCTGGACCGCCAACGCGGATGCATCTGCTTGGGTGCTGGAATATAAAGCCGATGGTAGTTCTTCCTGGACTGTTGAAAACGTCACCACAACGCCCGCATACACCCTCAACAACCTGACTCCCAGCACCACCTACACCGTGCGCGTGAAAACCGACTGTGGTGACGAGGAATCCGGATATGCCATGTTTACCTTCACAACCCCATGTGCTGCTGAGATTGCCCCCTACAGTGAAGATTTCTCCGGCTTCAACTCAAGTATGTCACCCTGCTGGGAACAATTCTCGGGTCTGGCAAGCGATGTGTTTGCCGGCGGCGCGCTGACATCCACCACAAGCGGTTGGGTCTTCTCAAGCTCCAATGCGTTCCCGGTGGGTCATCCGAAAGTGAACATTTACGGCTCTTCCTGTAAATACTGGCTCGTATCTCCTGCCATCGACTTAAGTCAGCTGAGCAATCCTACATTGACGTTCGATTTGGCCTTGACCGACTATGCCAGTGCCGATCCCATCGAAGACACGACGGCCCAGGCTGATGACAAATTCATGGTGATTATCTCTACTGACTTCGGCGCCACTTGGACGGCCGCCAACGCCACCGTGTGGAACAACACGGGTGATGGCAATTATGTGTATAATGCTATCAGCCACACGGGTGACAGCATCACGATTTCCTTAAGCCAATACGCCGGACAAACTATCCGCATCGCTTTCTACGGTGAATCCACCGCATCTGGCGGTGACAACGACCTGCACATTGCCAATGTCGTGGTGGACAATGTCGGTTCCGGCCCCGTCATCACCGACCCGACCGTCGCCACCAACGCCGCTTCAGCACTGGGTCAGACCACTGCCACTTTGAACGCCACCATCACGAACCCCGACGGCGTGACCATCACAGCCAAGGGCTTCCAGTGGAAGGCCACACAAGGCGGCACGTACACCACGGTGAACGGCACGGGCACGGGCAACAACTTCACGGCTGCCCTTGACAACCTCACGCCCAATACCTCCTACACCTACAAGGCGTTCATCACCTACAACGGACAGACGGTCGAGGGCAGCGAGATGACCTTCACCACATTGCCCGAGGATACCCCCGAGCCGTGTAACACGCCTACCGGTCTGACTGTCAGCGGCGTCACTGACGAGAGCATCACCATCACCTGGAATGCCGACGCCAACGTCAGCAGCTGGAACATCCAGTACAGCGCTCAAGGCGGCGCCCTGAACTCCACGACTTCCAACACTAACAGCTACACCATCACCGGTCTGACTCCTGAGACCACCTACAGTATCCAGGTGCAGGCCAACTGCGGCGACGGCAACATCAGCGACTGGACTTCCTCTGTGACGGGCACCACCACCACGGGCATCGACAGCTGGTTGGCCAACAGCGTCAGCCTCTACCCGAACCCTGCCAAGGAGGTTGTCAATGTACAATGTACAATGAACAATGTACAACTGACAGGGGAGTTGAGCGTGTTTGATGTGTACGGCAAATTGCTGCAAATTGTGCCGATCACATCTGAGATCACACCCATCAACGTCAGCGGCCTCGCCAACGGCATGTACTTCGTGCGCGTGACCACCGAAGAGGGCTCTGTGACGAAGACCTTCGTCAAGAGATAATCTCCGCGGATCACACGGATCTGCACGGATAACCAACGGGTGCTGGCAGTTTTTCCGGCACCCGTTTTTTAATAACCCATAACCCTCGACCCTAACTACGCGGCAAAGATACAACGAAATAAAAATTGTGGGAAAGAAAGAAAGTTTGAAAACTAACACTCAAATCAACAGTCTGACAAACAGCATGTTATGGACAAAAAAGAAAGTTTGAAAGGTTAACCATTCAAACCCACAGAAATGGAGACGCACGATCTACACAAGACCTACACAAGAGTTGGATTATTGAACGTCTTGCGTCTCGTACACACTTCAAGATCCTAATTTCCAAGCCCGACAAACCTCTGTTCATAAAATGTTAAAAACTCGTGCGGCAGCGTTGTTGTCGCATAAACTGAAAAAACGTATCTTTGCGGGCTTTTTTTTTAAACTATCATTCGAGGAATACATCTACTAACCGTTTAATATTATTCACCAAATTCAAAAAAAACATGAAGAAAAACGTATTGTTTTTGGCATTGTTCCTGACAATGCTGACATTCGGTGTCAGGGCACAGATTCCTGTGTTCACCGAAAGCTTCGAAGGCGGCACCGTCCCGACGGGATGGACGACCATCGATGCCGACAACGACGGCCTCGGCTGGGAGCACTCCTCCGAACAGGAAGAAGTGAGTGGCCATACCGGCACTGGGGCAATTGTCTCGTACTCTTACGACAACTACGAAGGGGAAGGACTCACTCCCGACAACTGGCTTGTGACCCCGGGCATCTCCTTGTCCGGTACCAGCACGCTGACCTACTGGTTCTGCGACCCCGCAAGCCCCGCCTACATTGGCGACCATTATGGGGTTTACATCTCCACCACGTCAGCCACAGACACAGCGGCCTTCACACTGCTGTTCGAGGAGACCCCCACCATTGACAACCAGTCATGGACCATGCGCACGGTGGACCTCACCGCCTACGCCGGCAGCACGGTCTATATCGCCTTCCGCCATTACAACAGCTACGATTTGTACTTTATCGGCATTGACGACATCACGGTCTATTCCACCGGCACGGAGCCCTACCTCGGTGTTGCCTCCACCATGCTGGGCTTCGGCACCGTGAACCCCAACGACTATTCTGCCGTGCAGACGGTGCAGGTTATGGCCGCCAACCTTACGGCCGACATCACCGCCGCTGTTTCCGGCTCGTCGTTCGAGCTTTCTTCCGACAGCGTCTCGTTCAGCAGCTACGCGACCCTGCCCGCCACTGGCGGCCCCCTCTATGTGCGCTACGCCCCGACGGCAGAAGGCACCGATGTCGATAGCATTGTGCTCACCTCCGGAACACTAAGCAGCACGGTCATGCTCAGCGGCCATTGCGTCGATTGCAGCAACATCACGATGCCCTACAGCCAAAGCTTCGAAGACGTCGCCGACCTGATGTGCTGGTTGTTCGGAAGCGCCAACTCCACAAACAGCATCTCGCTGTACAACACCGCATCGGTTGGCAGCAAATCCCTGCGCTTCTCCTCCTTTAACAGCGCGGACAACTACAACCAATATGCCGTGACCCCCGAACTTCCCGTCTCGGATTCGAAGATGGTCTCGTTCGACTACATGAGCTCCAACACTTTGACCGAACAATTCAGCGTGGGTTACTCCACTACCACCCCGACTATTGACGCCTTCATTTGGGGCGATACCATCTCTTGCTCAAACAACACGACTTGGACGCCGTACATCAACATTTCCATCCCCGGCGAGGCGAAATACATCGCCATCAACTATTTCTCGAACTATCTGTATTATCTCTATGTTGACAATTTCCTGGTGCAGGAAGTCCCGTCTTGTCTCGCGCCCAACAACATTGCTGTCGGCGGTGTGACCAGCAATTCGGCTGTGCTTCAATGGGAAAGTCCCTCCGACTATTTCAATGTCTATTATAAGGTAGCCTCCGACACCGTTTGGGAACAGGTTCCGAGCGTGAGCGTTGACACCATGGGCTACGAGCTCACAGGTCTTGCCGCCGCCACCACCTACGAGTGGAAAGTCGCTGCAATCTGTGATGACGGCACCGAGCAGGTCTCCGGCATTTCCTCCTTCACCACGGAGTGCGCCACCTTCCTGGCACCCTTCACCGAGAACTTCACCACCA
>Ga0247609_10001942_pt1 | contig 23004 bp, 28 predicted proteins | sample 172DNAGHGlowgp2_FD_193487 | JGI IMG/M metagenome (GOLD analysis project Ga0247609, IMG submission 193487) | Sheep rumen microbial communities from Palmerston North, Manawatu-Wanganui, New Zealand - 1728 DNA GHGlow gp2 | ecosystem: Host-associated > Mammals > Digestive system > Stomach > Rumen ...
CCTGCATGGCTGCAGGTGGCATCACCATCGACGACGGTGTGATGATAGGTCCCAATGTGCGCATCGTCACCGACAATCACGACTTCGAGAACCGCATGGTGCTGCGCTGCAAGCCCGTCCACATCGGCCGCAATGCCTGGATTGGCGTGGGTGCCATTATCCTGCCAGGCGTGACCATCGGCGAGAATGCCGTCATTGCCGCAGGAGCCGTAGTCACCAAGGACGTCGCCCCTGGCACCATCGTCGGTGGCAATCCCGCAAAGTTCATCAAGAATATATGAAAAAGGTATTAGCATCCCTCGCCCTGCTTTGTACCGTATGTCTCAACGTGCAGTGCCAGAAGGCCGAGATCCACAAGGCTGCGATTGAGCGAGAGCAGAACCAAGCTCGCTTGGATTCTGCCGAGCGTGAGCAGGCTCGACCGGAGGTCAAGACCGACGGCACCGTGGAGGAGATACCCGTGGAAGAGATAGACAGCATCACTTTCAGTATGACAAATCCGTTTAACTTCGAGACCAAGACCGTGAAATTGAACAGCGGCTACGAGATGCCCATCATCGGCATCGGCACCTATCTGCTCTCCACTGCCCAGGCAGAAGAGTCTGTTTACAACGCCCTGAAAGTGGGTATGCGGCTCATCGACACTGCCGACATCTACGGCAACGAGGTGGGCGTGGGCCGTGGCATCCGTCGCGCCATGCAGGACTTCGGCATCCGTCGCGAGGACATCTTCGTCACCTCCAAACTCTGGACATCGTCGTTCAACAATGCCGACTACGAGGTGGACGAGCGTCTGGAGCGACTCGGCCTTGACTACATCGACCTGCTGCTGCTCCACCACACGGCAGCCTACGACGAACAGGCCTATCAGGCCATGGAGCGTGGCGTGAAGGCAGGCAAGATACACAGCATCGGCCTGTCGCGCTCGGCTTTGCCGCTTGCCTAAGCAAGAACTTCTACGAGGACGACGTTGACCGCATGATGAAGATTGCGACGATCCGTCCCGCCGTGCTACAGAACGAGACGCATCCCTACCACCAGAGCCGCAGCGTAAAGGCCCACATCGCCAAGCTCGGCACCATCCTCGAAGCATGGTTCCCACTGGGCGGTCGCGGTACGGGCATCCAGACACTCTCGCAGCACGAGGTCATCAAGGACATCGCACAGGCCCACCAGAGATCCACCTATCAGGTCATCCTGCGCTGGCACCTGCAGAGCGGCATCATCGCCATCCCCGGCTCGTCGAACGCCGCCCACATCGCCGAGGACTACGACATCTTCGACTTCGAGCTGCCTCCCGAGGACATGCAGCGCATCAATGATTTGGAGTGCGGTCACCGCTTCGCGTCGTATTAATTCAAGAACTGAGAGAATCAGCGGGCGAAGATGACAAAACGATGCATCTTCGTCCGCTTTTTGCATATTTAATGCCCAAATCGCAACTTAATTCAAAAAGAATTCGTACCTTTGCACCGAATTCAAACAAATAGCGCTATATGTTCGACTTAAAGAATGCACGTTTCGAAGACTTCCGTCAGGTGGAAGCCCCGAAGCAAGAGACAAGCAAGAGGGTTCGCGCATCGTTCTACCGCACGAAGCCTGGCTGCTACACACCGCCGCCCTACAAGGTTGACCGTATTAAACTCTCGGAGGTTTTGTGATGGCATACACGAAGGACTACGAAGGAATAGCCTCGGCCATCATCACCGACGCTTACGTCTTCGAGGGAGAACCCATTGAACCGGGCATCATTCCCTCGAAGCGTTTCTTTACACACAATGCCTGTTGGGACACAGGAGCCGAAGTCACCATGATTTCCACTCGCGTAGTCGAGGCTCTCGGTCTGGAACCCTTTGAGCACACCAGTCTGATGGGCATCGGTGGCGACGAGGAGGTTGGTGTCTATCTCATTCACCTTGGCCTGCCCAACGGCTACCTCTACCGCAATCTCATCGTCTATGCTTCCGACATCGACGACTACGATGTGCTCATTGGCATGAATCTCATTTCGCAGTCCGATTTCTTCATTACCAACATAGGCGGCAACAACCATTTCGCATTCGACATTCCTGCTACGGGGATGATTGGATAGACAAATGGAACAAAAATTTAGCAATAACAATTTAGACCTCGAGACGCTGCGGGAGTTCTGCGAGCGGGAGGGCGAGGCGGTCTTTTACCGCAAGGGCGACCAGATGGAGCGCGAGGGCGACCCGGCGCGGTGGCTGGCCTTCGTCACCGAGGGTTGCTTCAAGTACGTGACGCACGGCATCAGCGAAAGGCTACGGGTAGGCGACCGCAGGTCGGGAATCGACCGGGCGCACATCACGTGGTTCTCGTTCGAGGGCGAGTTCGTGGTCGATTACCCCACGTTCCTCTACGGTCGTCCGGCGCAGACCAACATCGAGGCGATGATGCCCAGCCGCGTAATCAGGGTCACGGGCCAGCAACTGGAGCAGTTTTTTGACCAGAGCAAGGAGACGATGAAGTTGCGTGCCGTCATTGCTGAGCACCTCCTCTGCCAGTTCCGTTCGCGCTATATCGAGCTCAACTGCACCACGGCCCGCGAGCGCTACGACCTGCTGATGCAGCGCTGCCCCGGCATCGTTGATCTGCTCGACCTGCAGGACATCGCCTCGTTCCTGAACGTCCATCCCAACACCATCAGCAAGATTCGCCGCGACATCACGTTCGACGGCAGAAAATAATCAAAAACAGCAAAAACTCTCAACCAAAGTTGAGACTTTCACCCTCGGCATCCGATTTTCGGACTTGCCGAGGGTTTATTTGTGTGCCTTTTTGTAACTTCGCAGCACAAATCTTCGGGTAAGCGAGAAGAGAGTGAAGCTTGCTTCGACTCTTTCGAGCGGAAGAAGATTCGATTGAAATCAATTCGTAAAAACAAAGAATAATGAACAAGCAAACTATCATCACCGCACTGCTCGCCCTTGTTGCAATGGCGGGGCAGGCACAAGAGGTGCGAATAGATACCATCGTGCCGAAGTATTTAATCAACGGCTATTTTTTCCGTGAAATGCCGAAACTTCCTGATGCTGTGTCAAGCGTTACACGGTTGAAGGACAAGGAAGGAAATAGCCTGGTCGCCATCGGGCTGAATGTCGATTTGCCCAAGTCGGTCATCCGTCAGGCCATCCCGCGTGAGCAGGTTCACAACGCCGACCAGTTTCTGAATGGTGTCAACATGATGGCAACGATGCAGGAACTGACACAGGCGAAGGTGAAAGCCGATGGCACATTTTACTCGCCCAAGGCCGGTGAGCCGTTCCCTCAGTTCAGCGAGAAGGATATTGACGGGCGCACATGGACGAACGACAGCATCCGAGACCGTGTGATGGTGCTCAACCTGTGGTACTCCGGCTGCGGCCCCTGCCGTGCCGAAATGCCCGAACTCTCCACGTGGAAGGAGCAGTTGCCCGACGTGATGTTCTTCTCGGCCACCTACCACGATGCCGAATTAGCCAAGAGGATAACCGACAAGCACCACTTCACATGGACGCACCTCGTCGAGGCCAAGGACATGATGTCGTGGATTGGTACCGAGGGCTTCCCCTTCACCGTCGTGGTCGATAAGCAGGGCATCGTCCGCCACGCCGTCCACGGCACGAGCGAGGACAAGCGTGCTGAACTTCTGGCAAAGATTAAGGAGGCCGATGCTGAATAGATATTACGAACAATGAACAAGAAAACTATCATCACCGCACTGCTCGCCGCAGTCCTCGCGCTGACATCGTGCCACCAGTCGGCACAGAAGGCAGAAGCGGAACAGCAGGCGGACAGCTTCGAAACCGTGACCAACGCTGACACGCTGCGACTGGTCGTGAAGGACAAGGAACTGACGGCAAGCCCCTCCGTCGTGACTGCCATATCTTCATCATAAGCGGCATCAAGTTCCCCACAGAGATATATCGGTGATAAGAGAGGGGCTTGTCCGGGATTTCTGGGGGAAAGTGATGGCTACAATGGGGCAAAAACGGGTCATTTCACCTAATAATGTATAAAAGGTAGAGGCAAAGCGAACAATATCTCAGAAAATTGTTGTATATTTGCAGTCGAGTTTATAATCAAAAGACAAACAAAATGATGAACAATGCAGATTTTTGGGCTTCAGTCCGTGCCATTATTGCCGAGGGCTTCACGCCTGAAGGTCTGCTAAAACTGGATAGTTATGCAGAATAGTTTATCAGCGGAAGGCTTGTATATCAACGATTTTCACCGCGAGAACAGCATGGCTGCGCAGCGGGCGGTGAAGCAAATGTCATTGCATCCCTACTCGCGGGAGCAGAAGATTGCCCAGATTCAGATGTTGCGGAGACTCTCAGCGAGTTCAAAAGAGAGCGCCAACGCGGAGCGAAGCAGGAAGCAGCCATAGAGCAATGGGCCAAGGCGGTAGGGTGTTGGACGGAGTGCGTGGACGACTCGCTGCACAGTTCTTTCGGCGAGGAGATTGCCGAAGGTGGCGAGGCGATGGTATATGACCACGGTTCAACACTGGTGAAGAGTATCGGCCTCGATTATTTCATCCTGCCGATTCTGGCCTTGGACAGGATAGCACTTCACAATGCTTACTTCCCTGAAACACAACTGACGGTTTTGGGCTTCGGACGGAATCAGAAGGGTGAGTTCAAGATTATTTGCGAACAGCCTTTCATCGGAGGTTCGCATGTGTCTGACGAGGAAATAGCCGAATACATGCAGCGTATGGGATTTGAGCTGAAGAACCCTCGTAACTGGACGTATGCCACGCCCGACATTTATTTGAGCGACATGCACGACGAGAATGTGATTCGCTCTGAAACAGGAGCCTTCTGTGTTGTGGATTGCGACATCCGCATTAATACGCCAGAGTTGCGCCAAGGCGGAACAAGGACTTTGACAACAGAAGTGGTCTTTGTGCCATGAACAAAAAATCTATTATCACCGCACTGCTCACCGCAGTCCTCGCGCTGACATCGTGCCACCAGTCGGCACAGAAGTCAGAGGCGGAACAGCAGGCGGATAGCACCGAGACAGTGACCAGCGCCGACACCCTGCGACTGGTCGATGGATCAGGGGACGGTTCCCTGATTCATTATGAGGTAAACGACTAACGGGAGGGCGGCCCCGAAAGCCACGGCGGACGGCACCGCCCTCCCTCTTTTGTCCCTTCCATCTCCCTCTCATCTCCCTTGCAACGTCGAACCATCTACGAGCCATCTTCGAACCTTGGGCTATTCCTACCATATCCCTACCATATCCGAACGATATAGCTACGCCTATGCTCGGCCTATGTCATAGAATCGTGTGATTTCTTCCATTTGTGAAAGTTTAGCGGAAGTATTGGTAACAGTGCTTCCGCTTTTTCTTTGTACCTTTGCAGTCGAAACAATAACATTTAAAAATATAGGAGGATAAGACTATGATTTTCGACAGAAACGAGAAGAAACAAGTAGTGGCACTGCTGGGTGCCGGTAGTATGGGAACGGCCATCGTGCGACGCATTGCGGCAGGCAAGAAGATTCTGCTAGGCGACATCAGCGAGAAGGCACTGGAGCGCGTCAGCGACGATTTCCGTCGCAGCGGTTACGATGTGGAAACACAAGTTGTGAATGCATTGGAGAAAGAGAGCGTAGAAGCCTTCGCCAAACGTGCGGCTGAGCTCGGTCCAGTGATGTATTTCATCGACACGGCCGGCGCATCGCCCAATCAGGCCTCGCCAGAGCACATCGTCGCACTCGACATGGTAGGTACAGGTTATGCTGTAGATGCTTTCGGGCGGGTGATGGCCGAGGGTGGCGCAGGACTCATCATCTCGAGTCAGGCTGCCTACATGTACCCCATCCCTAACGACGATGAGCTGCAGATTGTGAACGCCAGCACAGAGCAATTGGCTGACCTGCCTATCGTGAAGAACGTAGCCATGCAGAACTCAGGCTTCGCCTATATGATTGCCAAGCGCGTGAACCACCTGCAGGCTCAGCGTGCCGCAGCCACCACGTGGCGCGAACGTCGTGCCCGTATAAATACCATCTCGCCAGGCATCATCGTCACGCCCCTGGCCTACGACGAGTTCAATGCCAACGGCGACGGCTATCAGGCCATGATTGATGCATCGGCCGCTCGCCGGGTGGCCACCAGCGACGAGATTGCCGATGCCGCCTCGTTCCTCCTGGGCGAGCACGCCACCTTCATCAACGGCACCGACCTGCTCATCGACGGCGGTGTCATCCCCAGCATCCGCACGGGAATGTTCAAGTTGCAGGGATAAACGTAAGCCCTTGGAAATCTTCTGTTACATGGTTTCCCCAGCAGCAGCCACATGTTCCGCGAACTGATGCCGGAGTTGGCTGACGAGTATCATCTGATTGCTCCTGATTTCCCTTCGTTCGGACAGACAGAGTCACCAAATCGTGAAGAGTTTGAGTACTCTTTCGACCATCTTGCCAAGATTGTCGATAAGTTCACCGAGCAGATAGGCCTGACGAAATTCGCCATGTATGTGTTCGACTACGGGGCACCTGTCGGCTACCGTCTGGCCATGTGGCATCCTGAGCGCATTACGGCCATCGTCTCGCAGAACGGCAATATGTATGAGGAAGGACTGGGCAAGAAATGGGAGGCTCGCAAGGCGTACTGGGCAAATCCCACGCCAGAGCTTCGCCAGCAGTTCTCTTCGGCATTCGCTCTGAAAACGATTATCGGACAATACACCTTTGGCACTCCCGAGGGCAGCGTAGGTCCCGACGGATACTCGCTCGATTTCTATTACGTGAACCTGCCGGGCCGTGCAGAGATGCAGAACGACCTGATTCTCGACTATCGCTCCAACGTGGCCCTCTATCCGCAGTTTCAGCAGTACTTGCGTGACAATCAGCCACCCTTGTTGGCTGTATGGGGCGAGAACGACCCCTCGTTTATCCCTGCAGGCGCCAATGCCTTCAAGCGCGACCAGCCCAATGCCGAGATCCACTTCGTGCCCAGTGGACACTTTGCCCTCGAAAGCCATCACACGGAGATTGCACGATTGATGAATGAGTTTCTGGGAAGAGTTCTCAAATAATTAGCACTATTATCTAGTTCACGACGTAAACAAAGGGGGCAGCAACCGCTGCTCCCTATAATATGTTCTTTGCTGATTTTATCGCTTGTCGGGGATACCATAGTCTGGCCAGCGCTCCTGAGGGTAGTATCCCTTCAGTGTCTTTTTCGACTCGGCGTAAGATGCTTTGACGAGAGTCATCAGGTCGTTCATCTTCTTTACCTTGGGGGTTAGCTCTTCACGCAGACGGACGCCACGGGCCACTTTGTGCCATGATGGAATCTTCTTCATGGTTGAGCGCACGGGCTGCACATTCCACAGCAACAGAACGAGCAGGAAGGCGATGCCCAACAGACAGGTGATGCCATAGAGTTGCTTGATGCTGACCAGAAGGGCCTGAGTAGGGTCAAGACCAATACCTCGCGACAGGTTCTCGGCTACCTGATGGCGCATGCTGTAACCATAGACGCCACCCATCAGCGCACTTACAGGGCCATTGCGGATGATACCGGCAATGGTGAGACCCATGAAGAAATGCTGGAAGGGCATGAGCTCTTCGAGGTAGATGGTGAGGGCCGTAAAGTAGATGGCGAAACCGAAGGCGCGTAGCAGCGTGGGCAGGTAGAGTCGCTCTAAGTTGAGCATGGGCGACACATAGAAGTACATCATCACCTGATAGGCCACCATACACATACCACCAATGGTGAGCAGCGAGGTGTACTTCAGCTTCAGGCGCTTCATCCAGAACATGGTGAACAGACAGCCTAAGGCATTGCCAATCCAGCCTACCAGTTGCAGCACGTTGGTGGTCATCCATCCCCAATGCAGCACGCCACCCGTCAGCGTGTTCTGCAGCACCTTGGGTGTAGAGTCGAGCCACTCGGTAATCACAAACAGTCCCAGCAGGGGCAGTAGCGTCTTATAACGGAAGGCGGCCATATCAATATAAGGATGGCGGATATGGCGGGCGCGTTCGATGGTGAGCACCAGTGTGACGATGAACATCACCACGCCGTGACGCCACTGCACACCGTCGCTCCAGTTGTAGTATTCGCCATAGTTGAAGAGCCACACCAGCTCCAAAATGCACAGGCTCCAGAGCAAACAACCTAACCAGTCGATGCTGATGAGCGGCATAGGCTTCATGAAACGGAAATTCTTGGTGAGTGCAAAGACGATGAGCACCACCATGAGCATCAGTCCGATGACGAGCCAGTTCATCATCTGCCAGTTATAGTAATAAGTCACCACACCTGCCAACCACGACTGCATGAAGATATCGCCCACCACGATGATATAAAGCAGAGGGAAGAATATCTTGAAGTCGCGCCCTGGCGCCATCCACAACTGAATGTTCGACATGCACTCGAAGGTGCCGCAGAGCTTAAAGAAGCCTGCAAGGAACGACAGCACACAAAGCAACGGCATTCTTAAAGAGGTGAGAGGTGAGAGGTGAGAGGTGAGAACGAGTGCCAGGAAATTGCACGCCATAATCACCAGAGCCGATGTCAGCAGCAGTTGGCGGTTGGTAAAGCGGAACTTATAGCGGAAAAGGAACGGGAACGGCATATTTACGCCTACTACGCTGCATATTCCGATGAACATCACGTCGTCGTGCATCAGGCCTGTGGTACCAGTAATCTGCGAGGCGGCACCCAGATAGATGCAGCCCGAGAGCTGGAACATCAGCGCCATCAGCACATAGAGCCACGGACGGATTTGTTTGGGTACCCATTCGCGATACATCGGCATCGAGAACGGCCCCATGGGTATTGGACCAGCCATTGTAATTTACGATTTTACGATTTACAATTTACGATTTAATAGCGGACCTCACACTCAACGTTCAGACCTGCCAGCAACTTCTTCACGTCATCGGCATTGTTGTCAGCAGAGAGACGGATGCGAACGGGCACACGCTGCTCTACCTTCACGAAGTTGCCAGTAGCATTATCCACAGGCACGTGCGAGAAGGCGCTGCCAGTACCAGCGGCAATCGACTCCACCTCACCCTGGAACACCACGTCAGGGATGGCGTCGGCCTCGAACTCTACCTTGTTGCCAACGGCTATGTGCTTCATCTGCGTCTCACGGTAGTTGGCCACTACCCACACCTGATTGTCGTCTACGATGCGAGCCAACAGCTGTCCGGGCTGTACCAACTGCCCCTCGTGGATATCCTTCTTCGACATCACACCGTCGCAGGTGGCCACGATGACTGTATAGCTCAGGTTCAGGCGCGCCAGATTCACGGCAGCCTCGGCTACTGATGCGCCAGCATGCGTCTGCGAGAGTCGCTGAGCCTGTTCGTTCTGCACGAGGGCTGTGCTCTGCTTCTGCTGTGCGGCTTGATCATAGCGGGCTTTGGCTGCCTCATAGCGTGCACGGGCATTATCATACTGCTGACGGGTTACGGCATCCTTCTCCAACAGAGCTGCAAAACGCTCGTAGTCGGCCTTGGCGTTATTCATATTTACACGTGCCTCCTCGATACCAGCTGAAGCCACACGAACATTGCTGGCTGTGGTGTTCATGCCTGCGCTAACAGCTGATGCACCAGATCGCGAACCCTTCAGATTAGCCTCGGCCTGAGCCAGTTGCAACTGATACTCGGCATCCTCGATAATCACCAGTGTATCGCCTTTCTTCACGTGCTGGAAGTCCTCAAAACGAATCTCCTTGATAAATCCACCCACACGGGCATTCAACGGTGTAATGTGGCGCTGCACCTGTGCATCGTCGGTCCACTCCTTGCTGCCAAGGTGCAGAAAACGGCTGCACACATAGCCCAATGCCAGCAAAACAACTACGATAATAACGACGTTATATGTTCTCTTTATATTCTTTTGATTGATCATAATGTACCAGAAATAAATTTAAGTTTGTAATATGCGTAGACGATATTGATGCGGGCGTCTACTTCCTGCAATTCGGCGTTCAGCCGGATGTTCGAGGCATCCAGCATGTCGGTAATCAGCGCCAACTGGTTCAGGTAGCGTTCGTTCACCACCTCATAGTTCTGTCGGGCCAGCTCTACGCTCTTTTTCTGGGTGTCCAGATCTACGTAAGTCTGCTGCCACAGTGTCCAGGCCTGCTGTATCTGATTGTCCAGACTCTCGGCCACCACCTTCTGCTGTTCTTGACTGCGCAGAACACCCGTCTTAGCCTGGCGCACCTTCTTGTTCTGCTTGAACAGCGAACTGAGGTTATAGCGCACGCCTACGCCCACGTACCAATAATTAATGTTCTTGTCGATGGGGGGAATATCGTATGTAAAGGGACCTGAGAAGTTATCGGCAGCCACCACAGCCACCTTTGGCAGCAGCTCGCTCTTGGCCAACTTCAGCTGTTGCTCTGCCATCTTGGTAGAGAGTTCCGACTGTTCCATCTGTGTCGACGATGTGAGGGCAGCCTGCTGCCAGTACTGCATTCCCGCTGACGCGCCTACCCGTAGCCTTTGATTGTCCTTGGCAAAAGCCTGACTGACAATCGTTGAATCAGGCACGATACTCACCTCGTTTATGCCCAATGTGTTGCACAGCTGATGGTTCAAGATAGCCTGTTGGTCCTGCAGTCGTCTGAGTCCCAATAGCAGCGTCTCCATCTGCAACTCATAGCGCGTCACGTCGTTCTTCAGCGCCATGCCCTGTTCCTGCTTGGCATGTATATCGTCAATGAGTCTACGGGTAAGTGCTATGTTCTGCTCGTACACCTGCATGCGGTTCTGAATCTTAAAGAGGTCGAGATACTGTCCTAAGGCCATAAACCGCTGGGCGTTCGATGTAGCCCTCTGACCTGATACAGCCATATCGCGCTGCAACTCTGCTACACGCATGCCTGCATTCACGGCTCCACCGGCATACACCACCTGCTGCGCCTCGAGCGCAAACGAGTTGCCAAAGTGGGGTGACGAGAAGCCCTGGGCATTTGTAAAGTCACGATCCATCACCACCACGTTGCCGTTATACGATGCCGACAACGAGGCATTAATATCTGGCAGCCGCTGAGCGCGAGCCGCCTCTACACCTTTCTGAGCAAAATCTACGCTTGTCTTCGTTTCCTGAAGAGTCTTGCTGCCCGTTTCTACTAATTCAAACAGTTCCTTGACTGTCATCGCGCGCTTCTCTTGGGCCCTCACTGGCATCACGCCAACTACGACCATCAGAAGCATAACGCTCCTAAAACTCATAAAAATCAATTAAAAAATGAGGGCTGGTTTTTATCGGCAGCAACACGGGGGAAAACGATGTGTGTTACTACTTGGTCTTTGCCTATTGACGTGCGATTCTTTCGAAAAGCGCTGCAAAGGTACGACTTTTTTCGCAAAGTTGTAACTTATATAGCCTCGATTTTTAGCATTGTTTAACACTCAAATTATTTCTCCGTCCTGTAACGCCGCGGACATTTTTTTGCTTCGGAATACAACAATGGAATACGTAAAACTTGGAAAATCTGACCTCAACGTGTCGCGCATCTGCCTCGGCTGCATGGGCTTTGGCGACTCAACTATCGGACAGCATTCGTGGACGATTAGTGAGGAGCCGACACGTGAGATCATCCGCCGGTCGCTCGACCTTGGTGTAAACTTCTTCGGCACGGCTATCGGCTATTAGTTGGGTATCTCAGAGCAATCAGAATGGTTGGTTTGTCACTTCTTAAAGAACGAGGCAATCCAGAGAATGGCAACAGCACCAATGATGGCCGTGCCAAGCTGGCCTAAAAGACCGCCCCACTGAATGCCCAGTTGGTCAAAGAGCCAACCGCCAAGGGCTCCACCAAACAGACCCAACACCAAATTCATGATGAAGCCGAAACCGCCGCCTTTCATCAACTTGCCAGCACAGAAGCCAGCTAAACAACCGATAATAATAGAACCGATAATTCCCATAATTTCTTGTCTTTGATTACAAATTTTGCTCTTTCAATGCGCAAAGGTACGCAATTCATTTCATTTTACCAAAGCATTTCGACATTATTCTCTTATTCCGTATGGTGATAAGTTCCTAATTCAAGTGATGTTGTTCAGACCACCCCTGGCCCCTCCTAACTTAGGAGGGGAAATTAATAGTTCTCCCCCTAAGTTAGGGGGAGTTAGAGGGGTCTGAACAAGGCAATGATGGGGTTAGGAACTTATCACTACACAGAATTCTCTTATCCCTTCTGAATCTTGAAGCGCACCTCAGAAAATGAACAGGTATGGGGGCGGACTACGCAAGTTATGGTGTTGTCTGTTGCTTTAAAAAAAATTCTACTTCATCGACACCATTATCTATCCTTCCGACACCGGCGGCCACGACATTTACCGTAGTCTCTCCCCCGATTCTCAAACGAGAAGTAATGTTGACTTTCTGATAATCATATGCACACGGGGAATCTGTCCCCGTGTGCTTTGAAACCGTCTCCGCTGATTATTTTTATAACAATTTGATACTTTTAACAGCAAAAGAGGATAAGATTTAAGAACATTTCGTATCTTTGTACCCGCAAACCAATATAAATAAAAGGAGGACACAGATATGCTTAAAGTTACCGATGTAGATTATGTGAAGGACTACGAGCTGTTACTCACTTTCAGCGACGGCACTCGCAAGCTCTGCGACCTGAAGCCCTACCTAACAGGCGAGGTTTTCGGAGAGCTTCTTGACCGTGACAAGTTCATCCAGTACGGCCTCACTGGCTACACCATCGAGTGGGCTAATGGTGCCGACCTTGCCCCCGAGTTTCTGCACGACATAGGTCGGGTAGCGTGAATCGTTTCGGGCGGAATCTACCTGTTTTTGGATAGATTTTGCCCAAAATGTTCGTTCATGTCAAACAATTGTTGTATCTTTGCATCGCAAACGTGTAAAAACGAAGATGAATGGAGATCAGACTGAACGATTATCACAAGAAGGTGAATGCCGAGAAGTTGGCGAGTGTGACATACTGGAGGCAGCATCCGAAGTCGCGCGAGGAGTCCTTGAAGAGATTGAGGCTCTTGCGGGAACAACGGCTTGCAAGGCTGTCCAACTGGTAAGGCTCCGTAAGTGGGCAGAAGAACAGGGCTGCTGGATTAAAGACCGCAGCCTCTTTGGCGACTTCTTTGACAGAGGTTCCGAGAACGAAGTCTATCTTTCCAAAGACGGAACGGAAATCATCAAGTTGAACGATTTCCGATATTCAGACGATAATCTCACACCTTTCTTCGAACGTATTAAGGCACACAATCAGTATTTTCCTGATTGCGCATACAAGATGACAGGCTTTGCAGAGAATAGAGATGGTAATATCTGTGCCGTGCTTGTTCAGCCTTATATTGATGATGCCCGTCTTGCTACGAAGCAGGAAATCCACGACGAGTTTCTGCGCTTAGGCTTCCTTCCAGAAGACAATGGCGCATACTACTCCAATGGGCAGCACGATATCTTTGATGCCGTGGATGGCAATGTGTTGGTAGGTGGCGACGGCCATCTCTACTTCATCGACACCATTATCTTTCCTTCCGACACTGGCGGCTACGACACCTATCACAGTCTCTCCCCCCGATTCTCAAACGAGAAGTAATGGCGACTTTCTGATAATCGTTTGCACACGGGGACTGCCCCCCCCTTCTACGAAGAATTTTGGAAAGTTTTCACATTTTTATTCTGAAAGTTTGTCTTGTTCGCGGAAAATGCCTATATTTGCAGCGTGTAACTCAAACTCATGGAACTTGCTCCAGGTTTCTCGTTTGACTCTGATTCAAAGGTAAAACTCTACGCATAAGGCATGGCCAGGTTCCTGCTGGCCATCACGATGAGGCTTCCGCTCATTTCGAGCGACCACAAGTTTCCCTGGTACAGGAAACAGGGGCTTGACCTGATATATAACGGAAAAGAATAGGGGAGCGAGGTTTTCGGAGAACTACTTCTCGACCGTGACAAGTTCATCCAGTATGGCCTCACTGGCTACACTATCGAGTGGGCTAATGGCACCGACCTTGCCCCCGAGTTTCTGCACGACATAGGACGGGTAGCGTGAATCGTTTGCACACGGGGACATGCACACGGGGACTGTCCCCCTGTGCTAAAAGCGGATTGCTATAGGGCTGCAATCTCCTCGGCTGTCAGGCCGGTGTATTTGGCAATCAGCTCTGCGGTCATGCCGTCAGCCTTCATCTTTCGAGCTGAAGCATAACGTTCCTCAGTACGCCCTTCCTCGCGCCCTTCTTTGCGTCCTTCCTCGCGTCCTTCTTCGCGCCCCTCAACATGGCCCTTATGATAGCCGCCCTCAACGATACCGCGCTCGTAGTTGACGTAATCCCAGTATCGATCGTAGGCATAAAGTTCGCTTTCAGAGTAAGCCGACTTCTCGAGTATGCCGAGAGCCTTGCTCGTCTCTGGGTTCTCCAGCAGTTCCTTGGGAGCCTCACTCGTTCCTTTATTGATCTCAGTAAGGAACCGCAGCCACAGCACCGCCATCTTCTTCTCCTTGATGGTCTGCGGCTTAAACTTGGGCAGCTCTACAAACACAAACCGCAGCCCCTCGATGATGCGGTCGGTATGTGCCACGTTCACGATGGCATAGTCGTGGTAGAACTCGTCGGGGCCGGCATTGAATCCGACGTCGTTTATGAGGTTCAGCGAGTAGACGGGCTGCAACAGCTTATAGTCCTCATTCACATCCAACTGCTTCACCACGGCCTTCGATGCATTGAGTATCACACGCTGCTCGAACTGGTGGTTCCAGTTCATCTGCATCTCTACGATAAAGTGACGTCCGCCCTTCTCACGGCAGCGCACGTCGACAATCGAGTTTTTCTTCCCAGGATTCTCCGGCACCAGCTCCGCAGGCAGGTATTCCACATACTCTATCTGCTGTCCCTCGTCGAGGGGCAACAGGGCGTTGAGCAGACTCATCACCAGGTCTGGATGCTCGCCGAACACCTTCTTGAAGGTCAGGTCGGCTTTCGGGTCTAAGTACTTTCCTTTCATCGCAATACTCGAAACTTTGGCGCAAAGATACAAAAAAATCCCGAACCGGCAAGCGATTCGGGAGAATTTTTACATGAGGGAAACCTATAGAGTCAACCTTCAGCGAGGATGTATGCACAGGGACTGTGTTGAATAAAGCCTTATCTCTGAATCGGGCGGAATCTACCTGTTTTTGGATAGATTTCGCCCGAAATGTTCGTTCATGTCAAACAATTGTGAGCACATGGGGACTGTCCCCCTGTGCTCGTTTTCCCCTGCGCCGTTATTAATTGCCCGTGCGAATGTATTGCAGGGCACGGTCGAGCTGACTGTCAGGGCCGATCCCCTCTTTCCAGGCATCGCTGTCGAGGGTCACTTCTATGTCGGGGGTAATGCCAATGCCGTCGAGCACCTTGCCGTGGGGGAAGGCGCAGAGGATGGGAATGTAGGCCCATACCGCCGTCTCATTTAGAACACCCAGTCCGCTGGAGTAGGTCTTCGTATATCCTTCCGGTCCGTCGATGAGGCCGCACATGCCGCCCCAGGTCCTGGTGCCTACTACCTTGCCGTTGTCGAGCAACTGGCATCCCAGACAGGTAAGCTCTGCCATGCTGACCGACTTGCAGTTGGCAAGTACTGCGATGGGTTCCTTCACTACGACATGGTTGCCCTCATAGGTCTTCATCGTCTGGCTGATTATAGGCGTATAGTCGTAGCGGCCAGGACCGCTCTTCTGCCGGATATCCATTAGGTTGTGGCCTCCTGAGGGCAATAGGGCTCCCAACACATACTGGTAGTCATCGGCAATGCCACCGCCATTGCTGCGCAAGTCGATGACGACACCCTTCATCGTGCCGGCTGCGCTCAGTTCCTGAATCTTGTCGAACCACTTCTGCCAAACCTGCTTCACCTTATCTGCCTTCTTCTTCAGTTCGGGCGATGAATCCAGCACGTCATCCATCTTTTCCTTCACAGTGGCATCCAAATAGGGAGTGAGGGTGAAGCCGTCGATATAGATGTAGGGCACATTGCCGCCCAGTAGTGCATACTTGATGCTAATCCCCATATTGGCCATATCGGCAGGATATGTCTCGGCTCCTTTCACATTCAGATAACTATAGCGGAGCATCAGTTCGTTGAAGGCTTGTATAGTACCTCCTGTCCCCAACGTGGGGGCAATCTTCACAAGATTGTCCAAGGTCTTTTTAAACATCTTTAGTGAATCCAGACGGTCTTTATCCACGGGTGTGAGTCCCCCGTCAAGTGATTTCTCATCATAGTCTAATGACTTCAATATGATGGCGTTCTTGACATCATCCAAATGGTCGCTGAAGCTGGTGTTGACATTATCCGATTCGGTCACTTTGTTTTCTCCAGCATTTTTCGTCTCGTAGTATGACAGGTCGGGCTCGAAATTATAGGCTGTCTCCAAGTCGGGTCTGTCGGCATTACGAAGGTAGGAGGGGCTACATGTGATGAAATTTCCGGTTTTGTGATTCTTCATCTGGAGTGCGAGGTGCCCGTCATGCAGTACGCCGAAGGCCTCATTCATCAGCGCTTTCACGACAGTGTCGGGAACCGTGTACTGCCCGTCGAGGGCCTTGAAGCGCGGATAGTAGGTGTCATACACCTTGTCCCAATCTACGCCCTGTGAGGCTTCATAGTCCCACAAACTATAGTTCTGGTCGAGGGCACTCCATAGGATGTTGAACTTAGCGGCAAAGCTCGTGTCGGCTTCATGGAACACCAAATTGTCATTAAATCCGTAGTTATCAAGGACTTCACTTTCTTCGCGGCACGATGCCACCGCCATCAGCAGCAGCGCGGCAGCAAGGATTGTTATCTTGTTTTTCATTGTCGGTTTTCTTCTTTTTTGTTGTTTACAATTCATGTTCTCTCACTCTCGGTTAAAAGCAGTAGGCCACGCCGGCCTGCAAGCCGATGGTGGTGTTATAGCGAGTCTGGCGCTTCTGCTGATAGTCCTTTACCGTGCTCGTCGTGCTGTAATAGCAACGGGCCTCGGCCTGCATGATCCAGTGACGGTCGAAACGGTACTCCAGACCGAGACCGCCTGCCAGACCGCAGTCCCACCGCTTGTCGCGCTCGCTCATGAATTCTACTTTGGTGTCAAGAGGATAGACTATACCGTCTATGTATCCAGCCAGTACGCCGTCAATGTGGCTACTCAGCCAGTAACCGCCATAGACACCGAGATTGCAGAAGCCGCGCAGCTTCTGGCCACCGAAGTTGAACGAGGCCATTACGGGCAGCAGCAGGTAGTGGTTTTTCACCTTGTAATCCACATTTTCCAGCCTGCGCCGATACTCTCGGTGGTTCTTCTGAGTCCATGAGAGGTCGGCCCGCACGCCAAGCCACGAGTTGAAGTCATACTGTCCCGTCACCCCGATGGTGGGGCTCCAGGCTCCTTCGTACTGGTAGTCGAGCCAGTATTGCTTGTCAATACTGTAGTGGTTGTAGGCTGCTCCAGCCGTTACCCCTACGCGCCACTGGGCACTAGCCAACAATGGCATCAGCAACGTAAGAAACGTTAGAATTGCTTTCTTCTTCATTTTAGTTGTTTATATTATTAGTTTGCAATCATTCCCAAACGGGGTGCAAAAGTACGAATAAAATTTTTATTAGCATGCGTTATCGCTCCAAAATTAAAATAAATCATTTTTGCTCGCTTATTCGTACCTTTGTTCCTGGGGATTCATTTGAGGTCACTGACCCCACCCCCAACTTGAAGATTTTGTCCGTTTAAGGACAAAATCGCCCCTACAAGGGATTGAGGGGAGAGTTACAAAAAATATCCGAAACCACCAAACATTTTGAAAGAAATTTTCGTAAAAATTTCGCACAATTCAGATCACTTTTTGTTAATGCTTCTGATGTATTGGTCGAGTCCGAAAATTGAGCCAGCCAACAGAAATGACTGGGCCACATAGTAGAGCAGTCCTGCGGCCACGTCATCAATCTCAATGACCTGATACGCCACGAGCGCGATACTGCTCACGATAAGCAGCATCGCACAGGCGTACTGAGAGATTTTGGCGCACCCGGATTTTTCCGTGGCACACCTCTCCGCCCATCCATAGCCACACATAGAACAGGGAAGACCACTGCACTTATCCAAAGATTTTGCATACTCTGTAGAAGAAGAAAGTCAGACTTGACACTCCATGCAGCTCTGACCTGAATCCCTTGATCTTTGAATTCAGCGGCCAACACCGCTAAATACGTGGACGTGGCTTATCGAGGTGAGGACGTAGTGGTGAAATCACGTGCTGGCAGTTTCCGTGTCGTTCCCATCAGCGAGGATGACATCGTGATAAACAAGCGCGACCTTTCAGCTGAACTCCGTGGCGCACTCTTGGAGGCCAAAGAGTCGATTGAAGGAAAGCGGAAGTTGAACACTCTGGACAACCTGATCAATGAGCTTCGAAATTCAAACGACTAGTTATTTTGACAGCGAAGCTAAGCGACTGGCTAAACGCCATCGTAGCTTTGTTGACGATTTGCAAGACTTCCGAGACAGTCCATTTACAACAGTCCTTGTTCTTTCAATATCTCCACCATTTCTGCCGGTGTTACCACAATCGGTTTGTTTGGGAAATGTTTCTTGTTGCCCGTCACCAGATAGGCATCCTCTTTCGACATAGCCACTTCGTAGAATACCACGTCCTTGGGGTCTGGGAAATGCTCCTTAGACGGCACTCGTTCTCCGTGTATTCCATTCATCAATATCCTGTCAATGGCCCACTTAATCAAGTGCTCAGGAATGCCGAATTTCTTACGACTTAAAACTTCTGTGTATTCGTCGATTATCTCGTCGCTGTAGACAGGAATGATTTTCCCCTGCAACACGGCTGCCCACACCCTTGATGTTGCGGCGGTCAGATTCTTAGTAATGTAAGCCGACACAATAACGTTAGTGTCAATGACAGCGTAAATCATACTGCCCCCCTCCTTTTTGCCTCCCTTTCTTCACGAGCCAGCCTAATTTCTTCGTTAATCTCTTCCATCGTCAGTTCGGGCCTGTCACTTGCTGCAACTTCCCTTCTGAATTCATAGAAGTCTCTCATTACATTGTCTTCGGGCTGATAAGCTGCGATTCTGAACGGAATACTCCTTGTTTTCACTACGGCGTTGGCGAAAACGTTCATTGCAGCATTTACACTCATTCCAAACTGCGAGCATAGTTCCTCGAACTGTGCCTTGACCCCAGCGTCCATACGGACGGTCATTGATACTTGTGCCATAATCTTTCGTCTTTTTAATATCTCAGGCTGCAAATATAAGCAATTTATTTCATTCCGCCATCATTTTGACGTAAAATATAGTCTTTTTTTTGATTATTGTCTTTATTCTTGGCTCCCTAACTCATCACCCATGCGGTACTTGATATCGTAGTTGATGATGAAGTCAAGTTCTTCTTCCGTAAAGCCGTAGTGCTTCGCAAGGACTTTGTCGATTTCGTCGATGATGGGTTTAGAGAGTTTCATGTAAAACTCATCATACTCGACACGACCTGTAGATTTATAAACATAAACTCGTCTACGAGATTTCCCTAGCACATCTTTTGTCAGGTTTGCATTCTTTTCAGCTAAAGTTGATGCTTCGTTATTATTGAGGCCTAATTTAAAACTGAATATTTCTGGAGAATTCACGTTATAGCATGAAGAATGAGTTATCCACCACAGAAAGAAAAGTGTACTGTTTATTACTGCACATCCACATTCTTTTTCAATCTTAGAAATCCCCATGATCCGTAATTCTTGCTATTTACACAATCTCCACAACCGAATTGAGTGGAATGTTAACTTCCCAGTGGCCCGAACGAGGGGAACCAGTTCGAGATATATAACCTTTTTGTTTCATGTCTGCGATTTCTCTTTCCAAAGTACGTTTCTTTACCGCCAATTTTACCGCCATTTGGTCAACGGAAATCGTCCCATCTTCCCGAATTGAATCAATTATATCTTTCTGTATTTCAGTTAATTCAAATACGGGGATGTCATCACCATTATTACCGCCATTATTACCGCCAACATTACCGCCATTTTCGTTTATATAGTTTTGGGCGACTTTCACATCCACCTTGAATGCCGTGATCAAATTCACATTAAACTCTGCGGGTTGATTGCCATTCTCTTTCAAGTCCGCCTGAACTTGTCCCACACCTCGATTGAACATATTGACATAGCCCATCGTCTTCATGGCACTGGCAACAAGAGGATTGCGATAGTCATTCACGCTGGGGAAATTCTCAGGACGGGCATTACCATACAAGCCACCGGCATTCAGAATCTCCAGATGGCTGGCAAACTCATAGAAACGAAGCGGCGTATTACTCTGCATATCGCGGTGCATACAGGCGTATAAAAGTAGCTCTCGAATGGCCGTGTAGGGGTAGTTGCTGACCATCTCCTCACGTAGGATGACATCCGGTGCTAACGCATTGATAGTCAGTTAGAGTCGTTTTCGAGGAGGTCAAAAATGATCAGTAGAACCGACCCCCATGATCTGTGGGGAAAAACTCCAGTTGTTGGATATTCTGACTTGCTTCCCATCTCGCTCGCTGTTGTTCCAGCAGGTTCCAGTCGAGTTTCGGACAGTTGAGCAGCGTAATGAGGTCGATATATGCGCCCAGAGTTACCCTGGTAAGCATCACGATATTCGAGAAGGCCAGCTTGCTTTTGGCTTTTGTCTGCATAACCCTCAATAGGAGGTAGGCAATCATAGAGCCTTTTCGAGCTACGAAATCCTTATTGTAATCGATAATCTGGTCAATCATATCACAAAACATATTAAAATTAAGGGCAAAATTACTCATTTTGCTACAAATTTGCTAATTTTGCAGCAATTATTAAAAAAGTTTAGGAAATTTGGAGAACGGCCTTGCTCGTAAGTTCGCCTTCCGACTGGACATCGAGCGCCTAACAGGCAAGCAATTAGCAAGACAAAGAGATAATTAGTTTAGGATGTCTGATATGAAAACGAAATGGAAACTATCTGATTTTTGGGAACAGACGCTAAGTTGTACGCTGGGTACTGTCATCGGTATTATCCTCACCTTCGGCACCTCTGCATGGATAGAATATCGCGAGAAACAGGAAACAGAGCGGACGGCTGCAATGATGGTGATTCACAACCTTGACAGTTTTTGTGAAGACCTCGAAGAGTCGGTCAAAGAATTGCAGACTATAGACTCGATCAGCATGAGAGTGCTAACAGCCAAGGACAGGCTGGAAACGGTCTCTGAAGATACGCTGCAATTGTTCGTCAGCAGTTTTCTCACTCACACTTTCAACACCAATGACCAAACAGCCGAAACCATCTTCAGCAGCAATATTGAAACATGGAAAAGCATCAAGAGCAGTGAATTTGTAGAGTTGGCAGGTAATTGCTTTTCTGCAAAACGACTGATGGTCAAGTTTCAGGATAGACTTGAGACAGAAAAGAACAACATGAGCGACCTGTATTTAGAGACTGTTGTTTGTGCCGACAAGCCAGCAGAGTCCACTCTGGAGAAGGCTGCAATGGTTCTCAGTTCTGCTACCTTCCGAAGTTTTATCAATAAGCAACATGGTTTCTATCTGGCGGGTATGCAGATGGGACTAAAAGTATTACGCGAAAAGACCGATGACTGCAAGCGGCTGATGGGTGTGACTGAAGCGGAACTGCAGCAGTTCGGCTATAATTAGGATGCACATCGTTCCTGTCCCCATGTGCATCTTTTTGCCTGAATATTTGGCTATTAGGACAAAATGAGGTAACTTTGCAGCGGTTAATGATACACAAATGAATAAACAGAAGGAGAAATACAGGAAATTCAAGAAATGGCAGCATCAGCCTCATCAGGTGGCCCCGCTCTCTGAGGAGCAGCACGAATGCGCTACCTGCGGCACTCGCTTCGAGGGCAACTACTGCCCACGTTGCGGACAGTCGGCCAGTATAGGGCGCTACTCCTTCAAGAAGGCATTCCTGCTGTTTCTCGATGTCTGGGGCGTAGGCAACCGCGGTATGTTCCGTTCCCTTCGCGACCTGATACTACGACCTGGCTACATGATCCGCGACTACCTCAGAGGCATGCAGATGGCTTATTTCCCTCCGTTCAAGATGCTCTTCCTGCTCTGCACTTTGGCATTCCTGGTGGATTCAGGCCTGAACATCCAGGGCGTGAATCTCATCAAGCAGAACGAGACGGAATTATTAACGCCCGAAGAAGTGAAAAAAGATGAAAAAAAGATCGACCATACAAAGAAAAAACTCACTAAAGCGGAAATAGAAAAGCAAAACAAGAAAAAGGAACTTTTCCGTCAAATAGACTCAGGAGAACTCTATCTAAAAGCCTATCAGTGGGTCAATAAGAATATTTCGCTGGTGAGTCTCGCATGTCTGCTGCTCTTCTCAATACCGCTCTTCCTGCTGTTCCGCAAAAGTCCGGACATACCTGACTTACGCTTCTCGGAGTGCTTCGTGGCAATGGTTTATATCACCAATATGCTCCTTGTCTACAGCACATTCATCACGATGCTGATACCCAGCGATACGGGCGACTACATATTCTACGCACTGGGTGTACCGCTGGTCATCATCCCCATCAAGCAGTTTTCCGGCTATAGCTACTGGAGCACCATCTGGCGACTGATCGTGTCATTCATTCCCTTCTGTATCGTTGTTTTATTGCTGATACTCGTTATCTTTATCATTTACGCCTACATCTTTATCAACTATTAAGCACACCAGCAACGGGCACTTAATTTACGTAATAACGTAAAAACCTTGCAAAATCATTGGCTAGGAATCTCGGGGTCGGTTCTCCTGATCATATTCAGGAGTCTGATATCTCTAATCTTTATTACTTGTCTCATTCACATTTCACTTAATTTGAAAAATGATCAGAAGAACCGACTTTTACCTTTGCATGCTGGAATCTGAGCAGGTCTAAGTGTGAAGGAAGCTTAAAGCGAACTGGTAACTTTTTGGGATGTGCTCCGTAAAGGGATTCAGGCATAGCCCTTCCTTGCCCTT
>Ga0247609_10001946_pt1 | contig 22988 bp, 17 predicted proteins | sample 172DNAGHGlowgp2_FD_193487 | JGI IMG/M metagenome (GOLD analysis project Ga0247609, IMG submission 193487) | Sheep rumen microbial communities from Palmerston North, Manawatu-Wanganui, New Zealand - 1728 DNA GHGlow gp2 | ecosystem: Host-associated > Mammals > Digestive system > Stomach > Rumen ...
TAAGAATAGTTGAGAGTTGAGAGTTGAATGTTGAGAGTTGAAAGTTGAAAGTTGAGAGTCGAAATAGGATAAAAATACGTTTTTAGATGATTATTGGAAGTACTGAAAAATGAGGTGGTGTTTGTATTTTTATTCTGTTTGTTTCAGGATATTTTCCAAAGCGAAAAGCATGTAGAGAGGGATGAATGTTAGATGTTCTTTGCAGGTGTAGGGTCTTAGACTAGTGATGAAGAGTCGTTTTGGATGGTAGAGGTTGTCATACACATTCAAACTTTTAGCCTTCACATTCACATCGGCTTTTGCTTCCAGTGGAAAGACATGTAGTCCATCAGAAAAAATGAAGTCAACCTCCGCCTTCCCTGAAGAAGTCCAGTAATGATTAGCATTGAGTGAACGTAACAACATCAACTCCTGCAACACGAACTGCTCAGTAAGCGCTCCTTTAAATTCTTCAAACACACGGCTACCTTCCAGAACCACAGTTGGAGACAGCCCACTCAAATGTCTCAACACGCCAACATCCATGAGAAAAATCTTGAAAGCTTTCAGGTCTTCATATGCACTGAGAGGAAGAGCAGGTTTTGTGATGCATCTGTTGCGTTGAATCAGTCCCATATCTTCCAGCCACATAAGCGTTTCCTCATATTCACGTGCCCTTGCACCTTCCCGGACGAGTCCAAAGATAAACTTTTTGTTTTCCTTGGCCAATTGTGACGGAATACTCTGCCACACATACCTCAGTTTCTCTGTAAGCGCATGAGGAGCATGCTTGGCGAAATCGTCAATATAAGATGAAGACAAATTTTCGAGCACAGAATCCACAGCGTTATAGTCATGTGTGTCGAGCCATGTCTGCACACTTGCAGGCATTCCTCCCACCACAAAATACGTCTTCAATAACGATATGAGTTCATCATGGAATGGCATCAAGTCAAAATTTCCGTTCAAGACAGATTCCGCCAGCATCTCTCGATCATTCGCCATCATAAATTCACAAAAGGAAAGCGGACGCAAGTCGAGATATTCCACTTTCCCAACAGGGAAAGACATCTGATCATGAAGTGTTATACCCAATTGTGAACCGGCAGAGCATAGGGTATATTCAGGTGCTTCCTCTGCAAAATACTTAAGTGAGGTGAGCGCTCTTGGTACTTCCTGTATCTCGTCAAAAATAATCAACGTTTTTTCCGGTATTATTGGTTTTCCATGGAACAATGCTAGAGAAGTAAGTATTTGCTTTGGGTTGAGTGAGTCGTGAAAAACAGCGCTTAGTTGATTGTTTCTCTCAAAGTTCACATAGCAAACATCATCGAAATAAGTTTTACCAAACTCACGCAGCAACCACGTTTTCCCAACCTGACGTACTCCACGCAATATCAAAGGCTTGCGATTTGGTTTGTTTTGCCAAGCAACTAATTCATCCATTAACAAACGTTTCATAAGTAATAAAGTTTATAGTTATTATCGAATGCAAATATAGTGATTTTGAGATTAATATCACAAATTTTAGGAGTAAAAATCACATTTTTGGAATGAATAACGTGATTTTAATCACATTTTTGGAATGAATAACGTGATTTTAATCACATTTTTGGAACGAATAGTGTGATTTTAATCACATTTTTGGAACGAATAATATAATTATACTATATTTTAAAAAGTTCAGTATAAGAAAAGTAATATTGAATAATGGATAAAAACAGACTTATTGCATAATTCTCAAACTGAACTCACTTTGAATGAAATAAATAGAGAATACCAAAATTAACCTTAGTTAACAAAGCATTAACACAAATTAACAATTCAAGAAGAAGTAATATAGTTTATAATAAGTACTTTTGTATATAATAATTAATAAATTAAAGATACTCTATATGGACTATGAATATGCGCTAAAACCCGGAGTCATCATAAAAAGCAAGCTGCGAAGCTACGAGATAGTTGAGGTGCTTGGTGTAGGTGGTTTCGGCATAACATATAAGGTGATGTCTCTCATAATGGTTGACAACGTGCCGGTTAAGACATATTTCGCCATAAAAGAGCACTTCATGAAAGGATGCTACCGTGCTGAGGACGGATGTACTGTGCTTTGTGCACCCACTGTAAGGCAAGACGTTGCCGACAGTTGCGATGACTTCATCACAGAGGCCCGCCGACTAAACAAGTTGAGTGGAAAGTCGAAGAATATCGTAAGAGTTAATGAAGTGTTCAATTATTTTAACACAGCCTATTATGTAATGCAGTATCTTGAAGGAGGCAGTCTCGACAAGTATATAAAATCACATGGAGCTATGCCGGAGAGCAAAGCTGTGGAAATCGTCTGCACAATTGCTAATGCTGTCAAAATACTACACAAAGAGCACCTTCTGCACCTTGACATAAAGCCCGATAACATTGTACTCATGACTGATGCTATCGACAAGGCAGAATACCCTGTTTTGATTGACTTCGGTATAGCCAAGCACTTCTCATCCAACGGCTCTCCAACCACAAGGCATCAGGCAAAAGGTGCATCAGACGGCTACGCCCCTCCAGAACAGTATTCTTATGTCAATCATTTCGCCCCAGAAATGGACGTATATGCTTTGGGGGCCACTCTACTCCACCTACTCACAGGAGAGACACCTGCCAACGCGTTCGAAATCAATTCGCAGAAAATCGACAATACACTTCCCAAGCAGGTTAGTTTATATGTACGAAACACTATCCAACATTCAATGACCTCGAGAAAGGAAGACCGTACTCCGTCTGTTGAAGAATTCATTCACGAACTAACAGGAAGCACAAAAACAAAACAAAAGATTAATTCACAATCAGTACAACAAAGCAGACCCACTACTCCACTGAGTGAGCAGGATACGTCAAATAATACCACGAAAAAACTTAATCATATTGAACGTAAAACAAGGTTTTCAAGCGACAATAAAGAAAATAATAACGACGAAACTTCTATTCCTTCACATGTTAGCACTGCCCATTCATCTTCAAGCTATAAAGTCGAGTCTTATTCAATGGTGAACAACCAAACAGAGAATGAAGAACACGATCCTAAGCAAAGCATGTCCCTAAAAAAATATATCTTAATAGCATCAGTCATTGTTATAGCTGTATTTAGCATATATATGCTGACAAAGAATAATAGCAGTACGATATATAATCCCCAAACATCTGACCACGTTGTAATCAACTCGGACTCATTGCTAACACAACCGACAGACTCTACTGTCATGGACTCCAGTAAAGTCAACACCCCTTCTGCAGTAGTACAAAATAACGAAATAGAAAAACCGTATGTTGAAGAAGTGGTGGACCCGATTAATCCTACACCAACTCCTAAGCCCACACCAACACCCAAGCCCACACCAACACCCAAGCCCACACCTACCCCTAATCCTACACCCACTCCTAGCCCTACACCAACTCCTAAGCCTACTACTCCTAGTCCTACACCACCTCCTAAGCCGACACCAACTCCTAAGCCCACACCAACTCCTGACCCTACACCTACTATAATAAACCCTCATCAGGAACAAAAATTTGAAGAAACAGGCAGAATACTTGAATAATTTAAATATATAATACTTGAATAATTTAAATATATATAATTAATCATGAAGAAAACAATAATACTTATCATCAGCTTATTTATAACATATATAAGTATCTGTGCAGAAACAATTACTTTCGAATTATACGAAACAGACGGTGGTAATTATTTAGCCACAATTAATACTGCAAATAATCTTCTGCAATTGACGCGCAACAACGACGTCATTCTGGAACTCAGATATTATACATTTCAAGAAAACGAAAAACAACAAGTTGCATTTTCCTTTTATCATGGAGAGGCTCCATTATTTCAGCAATCAGTAGAAAAACAATATTTTATTATCATAAAAAACAAATTCAATGTTGTATGCAACTTAGTAACAAAAAATGAATTTCTAATTCTTAAAGCAAGGAATAATGCTAAATTCATATCTTCCTACAATAGGCTCACAGGAAACGTTGCCACGGGAAGCGATCAATCACTATCAGCAGAGGAGCTATTCCAAACAGGAATAATGTTTGAAGAAAAGGAACAATATTCAGAAGCCCTATCATGGTTTAAAAAATCCGCCAATCAGAATTACGCTCCAGCGTTGAATGCTATAGGGTTATATTATTATGCAGGATTAGGAGTATCACAAGATTTCAATCAAGCAGCCAGGTACTTCAAAGAGGCATCTAATCAAGATTACGAGAGTGCAATGTTTTATTTGGGCGCATGTTACGAGGATGGTAAAGGAGTCGTTCAAAATTACAGTAATGCATTTATATGGTACGAGAAAGCCGCTATAAAAGGTTATGCAAGAGCGGCAAACAAATTAGGAATGCTATATCTTAGCGGAAAGGGAGTGGAGAAAAACCCAGCGAAGGCAGTGAAATGGTTTACCGAATCTGCGAATTCAGGCCATGCCGCTGCCATGTATAATTTGGGATACTGTTATGAAAAAGGAGAAGGCGTTTCAAAAGACATTGAGAGCGCGAAATACTGGTATCGCAAGGCAGCAGACCTGGGGGACGAGGGTGCGATTGAGAAATTAAACAAATTACAATAAGTTTCGTTTTCATCAACTTTCAATAAAAGAACTTATGAAAAGAATAAATTTTATAAAAGCCTTAATCTTAGCATTTTGTATTACGGTCAGCAACGCTTTTGGACAGATTTCGATGATTGAGGATGAGGCCGGGCAACCCTTCTTTTTGCAAGAAATTAAAACCGGAGACTGTAAATATAATGTTCCATTAAATTACAAAGTAATACTCGACTACACAATTCTACCAGCTTTCTGCAATCGGATATATGACAATGACACTATCCCTAATTACTTTTATGCCATGATTTACTATAGGAGCTATTACTCTTCTGACCTTCTTCCAGAAATGTCTAAAGGACTATTATCATCATATGGTCGAGATATCAGTTACGGGAATGCTGGCATGACACGAATTAATGGTTTGGACGCATATGGTATCGAGATAAACGACCTATATTACGACAAATTTAAATTGAGATTTAAAGGTTACATATACTCATTTTATGCAAATGCTCAGACATATTTTTTCATATTGCTTCACAAACACGACAAGCCCGACCGTTCATCAGAAATTATCAAAACATTAACAATCGAAGCCCCTCAGACAGATTCAAGGACACATTTAGAGGCACTTAACCAGGAATTCATCAATCCATTAAAAACTGTATTACCACTAAGAATTGACGAAAGCTCAACTCTTTATGACACATATGTGCTGGACAATCTTTTCATAGTTATGAGGTTTGATGATATTGATATTAATAGCATGACAACAACACAACTAAGTTCCACCCAAAATGAAATAAAGAACAATCTATTAGCTTCAGCAACATACTTTGTTAATTTCACCAGCAGCATAGGGAACTATATTGCAGACGGTCATGGAATTACAATAAAGGTTATAGATAAGAACGACAAACCTGTCGTGGAGTCATCGTTCACTAGTGACCAGTTGCTTGGGAATTAATTCAATCATTTTTTTATTAATCCTTTCATATATTATATTTATACAACACATTCTATTATGAAAAGAACATTTATTTTTAAGGCATTGTTCATAATTGCATGTCTATTATCAGTCAGAGCAAACGCTCAAAACTCAAAAACTGTTCAACTTGGAGGTTTAGAATACAAAATTCCATCATATTTTACAGTAGAAACTTCCAATGAACCATATATGGACGCTGTTGCTGCAGTAGACAATGATTTTGTTCCAACTCAGATTTATTTCACCTATTGTTATAAAAGTGAATGGTCTCTTGAAGTGTTATCAAGCAGTATGCTAAAAGAGGGACTCGAAAGTATTGGAAGTGATTATAGTCTTGGGGAAAAAGAAAAAATGTCAATAGACGGTTTTGATGCGTATGTTATTGAAATAAAGTACATCAAATCGAGTTCTTTAGGAGGGACCTTCTACGGACATGCTTATATATTTAATGCAAATGGTTCATCATATATGTTCTTAATGCTTCATAATCTTTTTGCAAAAAGAGACTGGTCCTCAGAAGTAATAAAAACTATAAAAATAAAAGCGCCAACAGCAACCACAAGAACTCCTACAGAGGCATTACAGCAATACGTCAACATATTACGTCCTCAATTACCAAAACAGATTGAAGAAGGCGTTATACTAGAGGATTTTTACATTCAAGGCAACCTCATCATTGTCACCCGACTTGACAATATCAACTTAGCCAACATGTCATCAACGGAAATAGATTCAACTCAAAGGGCGTTGAAGCAGAACTTGGCATCTATAGCATTCAACTTTCTTAACATCTCGAGTGATGTAGGCAACTACGTTGCAGACGGTCATGGAATAACCATAAAGGTTTTGGACAAGAACAAGAAGTTGATAGTTGAAAATTCGTTTACAAGTGAGCAATTACTAAGTTATTGATAAAAGTACAAAATTTAATTTGTGAGTAATTGGGGAATTATCAAGGAAAAGAATCTTTCTTAGAAATTAATTACATAGTCAATTTGTGTAGAAAGCCAAATACACCGTTGCTGAAAGATATAAAGCCACATTATTTCTTGCTCTGTCTTTCGCCTTTATACCATTATTGGGAACGGAAACGTTCTCAGTAATGACTGTTGTAAAAAGATGAAATGAAGAGAAATAATATGGAATATTTGCGAGAAATTATATATTAATTGCATATACACTAAACATTTTATTTATGAGAGTTGAAATAAATTAACGTTAAATTGTAAGATGGTCAGAAAATACATGATAATACTGAGGATGTTGATGTTAGTAATAGCATTGACATCTTTTGCCAATATGTATGGTCAATACGAGGGAACTTATTTTGACCAACGCATCGGACATGGGTCCGACAGCATAGAGATTAGGCAGAATGTGGCTATGTTTTCTGGCTACTTGGAGGATAAGGAGTATTTAGGAGCATATAAATATTGGAAGTATTTAATGGATTACGCACCAATTGCGAGACTTGACACTTATACCAATGGAGCATATATGCTTGAGAATCTGATAGAGGCATCAAACGACAAAGCGACAAAGAGAAAGTATCTGAATGAGTTGATGGGCCTTTATGACACACGATTGAAGAATGCAGACTTATTGAATCAATGTGCAGATATTAGTCCAAAGACAAAAAGGGGTCCAGTATTATGTAGAAAGGCATATGATTATGCACGTTATGCTGAAGGTGTATATGATGATTATAGTATAGAAAAGGCATACAACAATTTTACAGAAGGTATTTATTTGACAAGTAACGATCCAAACGAAGAAATTGAGGCGTGTGTTATAATAGAATTCTTTCAAACATCCTATAGACTATATACATCGAATAAAAGTAGATTCAAAAATCAATTCTCAAACGACTATACTATATGTAAAGGATTATGTGAAAGGATGCTCTCCAAAGCAAAAAACATGAGCGACAGGGCTAAAGCTGAAAAAATGGCTCAAGACTTTGAATCAACACGCGATTATATTAAATACATATATACATCTTCACCAACTATATCAAATGCTGCCCAGATTGTGACTTTCGACATGCATGACGCTAATGTTTCAAATCTTTCATATAATGTGAAGATTGATGTGGCCAATAGAAGGCTGAGTGCATTAAACAACGGATATACTTTGTTTGATATTCCGTTTTATGGTTTCAGAATATATAAAGAAAAAAACCGTATCGGATTTGCGCTGAGACCTAACGATGAAGCAGCCATAGACTTAAACTCACAATGTTATTTTATAATCATTAGAGACAATGGAAATATTATCATAATGCTTCCAAATAATAAGGAGTATCTGATGTCAACCAATAATATAGATAATCATATAACCTCATATGATATGTTGACATATGCATTTATATTACCAATAAATACTAATGCTATAGAAAAAACAGATGAAAATAAAATATATGAGGTTGCAGAGGTTAAAGCATATTTTCCTGGTGGAATGGATGCATTAATGAAGTATCTTCAGAAAAACATAATATACCCACCAAATGCCGAAAAAAATGGTATTCAAGGAAGTGTTGTTGTTAAATTCGTTGTAGGATTAAATGGTGAAATAACGGATGTTAAAATAGCTAAAGCTCTTGATCCCGAATGTGACAAAGAAGCGGTAAGAGTCATAAAAATGATGCCTCGTTGGAAACCGGCTATGCTAAATGGAAAGCCAGTTAAAAGCAGGTTTTCTGTGCCTATTAGATTTAAAATAACACAGCCTGTTCAACAACCAAATGATATAAGAAGATAAATTTGCAGAGCAAAAATCACATTTTTGGAACGAACAACGTGATTTTTATCACATTTTTGGAACGAATGGTGTAAATTTGCTATTATAGAAAGGAGCAACAAGAATTTTACAGGTTTGCAGATTGACACACATTATTATAATATAAGGATTATTTTATAGGAGAAGATAGGAGAAGATAGGAAAACCTAGGAAAACCTAGGAAAACCTAGGAAAACCTAGGAAATTCTAGGAAAACCTAGGAAAACCTAGGAAGACCTAGGAAATTCTAGGAAAAGCTAGGAAATTCCAGGAAAGCCTAGGAAAGCCTAGGAAAGCCTAGGAAAGCCTAGGAAAGCCTAGGAAATTCTAGGAAAACTTAGGAGATTCTAGGAGGAGATAGGAAATTCCAGGAGGAGTTAGGGGGGAGATTTAATGATGGGTGACAGGATGAATGGTTGAGATGATTTTTGGAAGGTGTTTTTTTAGATAAAAATGAGTGAAAAGCAATAAATTGCGGTTTATTTATCAAAAAAAATGCGACAATATTTTGTCTTTTGATAAATAAGCCGTAATTTTGCAGTTCATTGGCTGAAAGCGGTTTGATTGCGCTTGAAGTTCCGGTCAGCAAGGCCGCGGATTTGCGGGCGTATAAATAGCTGGATGTCAACAGATAAACAAATTATTAATCAATTTAAATTTTTAAAATCAAAAAAACAATGATTATCGTACCTGTTAAAGAAGGTGAGAACATTGAGAGAGCTCTCAAGAAGTTCAAGAGAAAGACAGAAAAAACTGGTGTTATCAAGGAAGTAAGAAAACGTAGAGAATTCGAGAAACCATCTGTATCCAAACGCAAGCAGATGCAGCACGCAGTCTACGTGAACAAGCTTCACCAGATTGAAGACTAATACCTCGGACAAAGATGCCAGAGAGTTGGCATGAAGTGAGGATTAGCATTTTTGGAGAAATTAAAATATTTTCCGCATCAAAATTTGGTTGTTCTAAAAAAAAGCATTAATTTAGTGGCATAAAACAGATGTGTGAACAAGCAAGTCGCCGTTAGATTATGCCAATTGCTTCATTTTTAGAATATCTGAAATCAGAACGCAACCGTTCAGCTCACACCATATATAATTATGGAGTAGCTTTACGCGAATTCCGACAGTTCTTCAAGAGTCTTGGCGAAGGCGTGACATATGAGAACGTTGACAGCAGTGTAATCCGCGAATGGATTATCTTCATGCTAGATGATGAGAAGAAGTCCGTGTCGACCGTGAATTTAAGTCTGAGTGCTTTGCGCAGTTTCTACCGTTATCTACTGATAACCGGAAAGATAGACAAGAATCCTATGCAGTCGATAAAAGGTCCGAAGAGCAAGAAGCGCCTCCCGTCGTTTGTGAAAGAAGACGTGATGGACCTAGCCTTAGACACGATAGAATATCCGGACGATTTCTCAGGCCATCGTGACCGTCTGATATTATCCCTCCTCTACTCCACCGGCATGCGCCGTGCAGAGATATTAGGATTGGAAGACAAGGACATCCGAAAGTCTGAGCAGACGATCAAGGTGACGGGCAAGCGCAACAAGCAGCGTCTTATCCCAATAAGTCCGTCGTTGTGTGATGAGATACAGAGTTATCAAAAAGTTCGTGACGAGGAGTTTTCCGGCCGTCCGCATGGCGAAAAGTTTCTGCTTGGCGACCGTGGTAAGGACCTTCGTCCGGATGAGATTCACAAGATAGTGACGAATTATTTAGGTACAGTGACGAGTCAGCAGAAGCGCAGCCCCCATGTATTGCGTCATAGTTTTGCGACCACGATGTTGAACCACGGTGCAAGTTTGCAGTCGATTCAGCAGTTGTTAGGTCACGAGAGTTTGGAGACTACTCAGATATACACACATTTGTCGTTTGAAGAGTTAAAAAAAGAATACAACAATTCACATCCGAGGCAATAGTCTCGGCAAGTTTAACATCTTAAATATGAAGACTATGGAATTAAGCGTAAAATCCATCAAATTCGATGCGACAGACAAGTTGCAGGAGTTTATCGAAAAGAAAGTAAAGAAACTGGAGAAATTCTGCAGCGATATAAGAAAGGTAGAGGTGTCATTAAAAGTCGTAAAACCCGCCACCGCTTTAAATAAAGAGGTAAGCATCAAGGTAAGTTTGCCAGGCGAGGATTTGTTTGTAGAGAAAACATGCGACACATTTGAAGAAGCAATCGACCAGAGTATGCCAGCTTTAGAGAAGCAGCTAGCTCGCTATAAAGAAAAAAGGTGATTTTTTTTTAAAAATTTGCCTTAAAACCTTTGGTATTTGAAAAAAAATGCCTAAATTTGCAACCGCTTTGTGTAGCACGTCTACCAAGGCGGTTTCACAAGCCTCTTTAGCTCAGTTGGCCAGAGCACGTGATTTGTAATCTCGGGGTCGTTGGTTCGAATCCGACAAGAGGCTCAAAGACAGAGAGTTACTCTACTGGTAGGTAAAAAGATTGGTAGAAGTATAAATCTTCATAGGATAAATAAAAAATCCTTTCGGGCATATTCCAGAGTGGCCAAATGGGGCAGACTGTAAATCTGCTGGCTTTCGCCTTCGGTGGTTCGAATCCATCTGTGCCCACGAACATGAAGTTGCTGTTATAGCTCAGTGGTAGAGCACTTCCTTGGTAAGGAAGAGGTCACGAGTTCAAATCTCGTTAACAGCTCTCTCGAACACAAAATTATTATAAACCATATTATTTGAATTAAGATTAAGCTATGGCAAAAGAGAAATTCGAACGTACCAAACCCCATTTGAATATTGGTACAATCGGTCACGTAGACCACGGTAAGACCACCCTTACAGCAGCTATCACTCAGGTACTTGCAAAGAAAGGTCTTTCTGAAGTAAAGTCATTCGATCAGATTGACAACGCTCCTGAAGAGAAAGAGCGTGGTATCACAATCAACACCGCTCACGTGGAGTATGAAACAGAGAAGCGTCACTACGCTCACGTAGACTGTCCGGGTCACGCTGACTATGTGAAGAACATGGTAACAGGTGCCGCTCAGATGGACGGTGCAATCATCGTAGTAGCCGCAACAGACGGTCCTATGCCACAGACTCGCGAGCACATCCTTTTGGCACGTCAGGTGAACGTTCCTCGTTTGGTAGTGTTCTTGAACAAGTGTGACATGGTAGACGACGAAGAGATGTTGGACTTGGTAGAAATGGAGATGCACGATCTTCTCGAGCAGTATGAGTTCGAAGAGGACACTCCATTCATCCGCGGTTCTGCTCTTGGTGCATTGAACGGAGTTCCAGAATGGGAAGACAAAGTGATGGAGCTTATGGACGCTTGTGACGAGTGGATTCAGGAGCCTCCACGCGACAAGGACAAGCCATTCTTGATGCCAGTTGAGGACGTATTCTCAATCACAGGTCGTGGTACAGTGGCAACAGGTCGTATTGAGACTGGTGTTATCCACGTGAACGACCCAGTTCAGTTGCTCGGTCTTGGTGAAGACGCTAAGTCAGTAGTAACCGGCGTTGAGATGTTCCGTAAGATATTGGACGAAGGCGAAGCAGGTGATAACGTAGGTTTGTTGCTTCGTGGTATTGACAAGAAGGACGTTAAGCGTGGTATGGTGATCACTCACCCGGGCGCAATCACTCCTCACCAGGGCTTCAAGGCTTCGATCTATGTATTGAAGAAGGAAGAAGGTGGTCGTCACACTCCATTCAAGAACCACTATCGTCCACAGTTCTATCTCCGCACCATGGACTGTACAGGTGAAATCACCTTGCCAGACGGAGTAGAAATGGTAATGCCAGGCGATAACGTAGAGATCAAGGTTGAGCTCATTTACCCAGTAGCATTGAACGTAGGTCTTCGTTTCGCAATCCGTGAAGGTGGCCGTACCGTAGGTTCTGGTCAGATCACAGAGGTATTCGACTAATCCTCACCCTGAATAAAGAAAAGTCCTGCATTATAAAAAGGTGCAGGACTCACTTACGGGAATAGCTCAGTTGGTAGAGCACTGGTCTCCAAAACCAGGTGTCGGGAGTTCGAGCCTCTCTTCCCGTGCAACAAACCAATAAGTATTAATGGGTTGTATAAAAGAGTTCAACCCCTTATAAAAATACACATGTTTAAAAAAATCGCAAAATATTGCAAAGAATCGTACGACGAGCTTGTACATAAAGTGACTTGGCCTACAAGCAAAGAGTTGGCGGGTACAGCAGTGTTGGTATTATCAGCTTCCATCATCATTGCATTAGTGGTATTCGGCATCAACTCATTGTTTGGTGGTGTGATGACAAGAATTTACGAGTTGATTTCCTAGTATTTTTAAATTCTAAGAACACTTCTTACGATGAAAGAGTCAATGGAATTTCACTGGTATGCACTGAAAGCGATAAGTGGCAAAGAGTCTAAAGTCAAGGAATACATTGAGTTAGACATGCACAACCACGGTTACGATCAGTACGTACCTCAAGTGCTTATCCCAGTAAGGCATGAAGAAAAGATTGTACGTGGCAAGCGTACAGTAAAGGACGTTAGTTTGCTTCCAGGATACGTTCTTGTAGAGGCATGCCTTGTTGGTGAGATCCCTCACATGCTTCGAAACACTCCGGGCGTTTTAGGTTTCCTGGGTGGAACAGACAACCCGACCCCTATGCGTCAATCAGAGATTAACCGCATGTTGGGTGTTGATGTTGACGTAGAGGAGACTCCTCAGGTGCTTTCAGTTGATTTCAATGTTGGCGAGGCTGTCCAGGTGACAGACGGTCCATTCTCAGGATTCAACGCGATTGTAGAAGAGGTATATCCAGACAAGCAGAAGTTGAAGGTAGCCGTAAAGATTTTTGGTCGAGTAACACCATTAGAGTTAGGTTACGGACAAGTAGAGAAGGAATAATGTTGATGTTACGCCTCATTATTTTTTTTCGTAAACATTAATTATTAAAATCAATTAGACAAATGGCAAAAGAAGTTGCTGGATTAATCAAATTACAGATTAGAGGTGGCGCCGCAAACCCATCTCCTCCAGTTGGACCTGCTCTTGGTTCCAAGGGTATCAACATCATGGATTTCTGCAAGCAGTTCAACGCCAGAACTCAGGATAGAGCTGGCAAGGTATTGCCTGTAGTAATCACTTACTATGCAGACAAGTCTTATGATTTCGTTATCAAGACACCTCCTGCAGCAGTACAGCTTCTTGAGGCATCCAAGCAGAAGAAAGGTTCTGCCGAGCCAAACCGTACCAAGGTTGCAAGTGTGACCTGGGATCAGGTTCGTGCGATAGCCGAAGACAAGATGGCCGACTTGAACTGTTTTACAGTAGAATCCGCAATGAAGATGGTAGCCGGCACTGCCCGTAGTATGGGTATCCGTGTTACTGGAGAGTTCCCTGAAAAATAACAATTAAAACTTCAATTAGAATGAGTAAACTGACAAAAAACCAAAAGCAAGTTGCTGATAAGATTGAGGCAGGGAAAGCTTACACATTGGATGAGGCTGTAAATCTTTTGAAAGAGATCACCTTCACCAAGTTTGACGCTTCAGTGGACATTGACATGCGTTTAGGTGTAGACCCACGTAAAGCCAACCAGATGGTTCGTGGTGTAGTATCTCTTCCAAACGGTACAGGTAAGCAAGTACGTGTACTTTGTCTGTGTACTCCAGACCAGGAGACAGCAGCGACAGAGGCAGGTGCCGACTATGTAGGTCTTGACGAATATATCGATAAGATCAAAGGCGGCTGGACAGACGTAGATGTAATAATCACCATGCCATCCTGCATGGGTAAGATAGGTGCTTTAGGTAGAGTGTTAGGTCCTCGTGGCTTGATGCCAAATCCAAAGAGCGGTACCGTTACTCAGGATGTAGCGAAGGCAGTACGTGAAGTAAAACAAGGTAAGATAGACTTCAAGGTAGACAAGACCGGAATTGTTCACGCAGCAATCGGAAAGATTTCGTTTACCCCTGAACAGATTTTGGGCAATGCATTAGAGTTTATCAACACAATCATCAAGCTGAAGCCAGCTACTGCAAAAGGAACTTATATCAAGAGCATTTATCTTTCAACGACAATGAGTAAAGGCGTGAAGGTAGATCCAAAATCTATTGACTAATAAAACCAGACTGAATCATGAAGAAAGAAGATAAAAGCTTATTAATCGCGAGTCTGACAGAGACTTTGAATACATACCCACACTTCTACCTAGTAGACGTAACCGGTTTGGACAGTGGCACGACAAGTGATTTGCGTCGTGAATGCTTCAAGAACGAGGTAAAGCTTCAGGTAGTAAAGAACACACTGTTTGAGAAAGCTTTAGAGAACTTAGAAGGTGACTACAGCTCATTGACAAGCTGCTTGAAAGGCAACACAGGTATCATGTTCTGCAACACAGCTAACGTACCTGCAAAGCTTATCAAGAAGTTCGGTAAGACCCATGGTGACATGCCAGCATTGAAAGGTGCTTATGCAGAAGAAAGCTTCTACATTGGTGCAGAAAATCTTGACGCCTTGTGTGCAATCAAGAGCAAGAACGAGCTCATCGCCGAGGTTATCTCCACATTGGAAGGCCCTATCAACAGCGTTCTTTCTCAGTTGGACGGTGGAACAACAATTCACGGTCTGCTTGACGCGATCGAAGAAAAGAAAGGCTAATTGCCTTGGGAATTACTCCCTAAAAAAATCAAAAAACAAAAATCAATAAAATAACCATTAAAAAAATTATTAAAATGGCAGATATTAAAGCTATTGCTGAAGAATTAGTAAATTTGACAGTAAAAGAAGTTAGTGAATTAAAGGCACTCCTCAAGGATGAGTACGGAATTGAGCCTGCAGCAGCCGCTGTAGCAGTTGCTGGTCCAGCCGCTGGTGGTGAAGCAGCCGCAGCAGAAGAGAAGACTTCATTTGACGTAGTATTGAAGAGCGCAGGTGCTGCAAAACTCCAGGTAGTTAAGGCAGTTAAGGAATCTTGCGGTCTTGGTTTGAAAGAAGCCAAGGAACTTGTTGACTCAGCTCCAGCAAAGGTAAAAGAAGGTGTTGACAAGGCAACTGCAGACGCATTGAAGGCCGCTTTGGAAGGCGCAGGTGCAGAAGTAGAGATTCAATAAGATTCTAAAATCCCGATATAATTGGTTAAGAGTCCTCAGATTGAGGGTTCTTAACCTTTTTGTGTCTTTTATTAAAGAAATAATCGCTTCTCTCGAAAGTGGAGCAATCAAGAAAAAGAATTGAAAGAAATAAAGAAATAAAGAATTTTAGGATAAGTATTCAGGTAATAAAGATTAGTTTTAATTAGTTTTTAGGATAAAACAGGATATCAAAAAAATCAGGCGTGTGAAGCCTTCAAGAATATTTTTGCATAAACGGCAAAAATAGCATTAAATTAGGAATCAAATAGAAAACTCAAAATATAACCCAAACAAACTTATTAGATGTCTAAGATTAACAACAACCGCGTAGACTTTTCATCAATCAAAAATCCAGTTGCCTATCCGGATTTTCTTGATGTTCAGTTGAAGTCATTCAGCGACTTCCTTCAGTTGGACACCCCACCTGAGAAGCGTAAGAACGATGGATTGTACAAGGTGTTTGCAGAGAATTTCCCGATAGCGGACACCCGTAACAATTTCCGTTTGGATTTCCTTGACTATTACGTAGACGCTCCTCGTTACACAATCGAGGAATGTCTTGAGAGAGGTTTGACCTACAGTGTTCCATTGAAAGCTAAGTTGATGCTTTCATGTAGCGACCCTGACCATGTGGATTTCGAGACCACAGTTCAGGACGTGTTCTTAGGTCCGATTCCTTACATGACAGAAAACGGCACATTCATCATCAATGGTGCCGAGCGCGTAGTAGTCTCTCAGTTGCACCGTTCTCCAGGTGTATTTTTCGGTTCAAGCGTTCACACTAACGGTACCCCACTCTTTTCCGCCCGTATCATCCCATTCAAGGGTTCATGGATAGAGTTTGCCACCGACACCAACAATGTGATGTACGCCTACATAGACCGTAAGAAGAAGTTGCCTGTAACCACCTTGTTGCGTGCCATCGGTTTTGAGTCGGACAAGGAAATACTGAGCATCTTCAACTTGGCCGAAGAGATTAAAGCCACCAAGACTAATCTGAAGAAAGCCATCGGCAAGAAGCTCGCAGCCCGCGTATTGAAATCCTGGACTGAAGACTTCAATGATGAAGAAACCGGTGAGGTTACAACAATCGAGCGCAACCAGAAGATAGTTGAGCGTGAGGAAGAGTTGACGGCAGATAATATAGAGAAGATTTTAGAGGCCGGTGTAGAGACTATCCTTTTACACAAAGACGATGCAAAGTCGTCCGACTTCTCCATCATTTTCAACACGTTGGCAAAAGACCCAAGTAATACAGAGAGGGAAGCAGTGACATACATCTACCGTCAGCTTCGTAATGCAGACCCAGCCGATGAGCAGAGTGCCCGAGAGGTGATTAACAATCTGTTCTTCAGTGAGAAGCGTTATGATTTGGGTGATGTAGGCCGTTACCGTATCAACCACAAGTTGAATTTGAGCACGAGTGCCGACATCCGCGTTTTGACGAAGGAAGACATCATCGAAATAATCAAGTACTTGGTGGAATTGGCCAACTCGAAGGCTGTGGTAGACGATATCGACCATTTGAGTAACCGTCGAGTACGCACAGTAGGCGAACAGTTGTCAAACCAGTTTGCCATAGGTTTGGCCCGAATGAGCCGTACTATCCGTGAGCGGATGAATGTGCGTGACAATGAGGTGTTCACTCCAACAGACCTTATCAATGCAAAGACCATCTATTCAGTGATCAACTCTTTCTTCGGCACCAATGCATTGTCTCAGTTCATGGACCAGACGAACCCATTGGCAGAGATAACCCACAAGCGTCGTCTTTCGGCGTTAGGTCCTGGCGGTTTGTCACGTGAGCGTGCCGGTTTCGAGGTACGTGACGTTCACTACACCCACTACGGTCGTCTTTGCCCGATTGAGTCGCCAGAAGGTCCAAACATCGGTTTGATATCTTCATTATGTATATATGCCAAGATCAACAACCTTGGATTTATCGAGACTCCATACCGCAAGGTAAAAGACAGTGTTGTAGACTTAGACAATAATAATATAGTATATCTTTCAGCGGAAGAAGAAGAGTCGAAGATAATCGGTCAGGGCAACGCTCCGTTGGACGAAAACGGTCATTTCATCCGTAAGGTTGTGAAATGTCGTAAGGATGCCGACTATCCGGTGGTACCTCCGAGCCAGGTAGACTACATGGACGTGGCTCCACAGCAGATTGCTTCCATCGCAGCCGCATTGATTCCGTTCCTGGAGCATGACGACGCCCACCGAGCCTTGATGGGTTCCAACATGATGCGTCAGGCCGTTCCATTGCTTCGTACCGAAGCTCCAATCGTAGGAACCGGTATAGAGAAGCAGGTATGTGAAGACTCCCGTACGATGATTATCGCCGAGGGCGATGGAGTTGTAGAATATGTAGACTCCACCACAATCCGTATTCTTTACGACCGTACCGAAGACGAAGAATTTGTAAGTTTCGAGCCGGCAGTTAAGGAATACAAGTTGCCTAAGTTCCGTCGTACCAACCAGAACATGACAATCGACCTGCGTCCATTGTGCAACCGTGGCGACAAGGTGACCAAGGGTCAGATATTGACCGAAGGTTATGCCACAGCAAACGGAGAATTGGCATTGGGTCGCAACCTTTTGGTAGCCTACATGCCATGGAAGGGTTACAACTACGAGGATGCGATTGTGTTGAACGAGCGTGTAGTACGCGACGACATCCTCACATCCGTTCATGTAGACGAGTTCTCGTTAGAGGTACGTGAGACCAAGCGCGGTGTAGAAGAATTAACCTCGGACATCCCGAATGTAAGCGAAGAAGCCACGAAGGACTTGGACGAAAACGGAATAGTCCGCGTTGGTGCTTTGATTAACCCAGGCGACATCCTTATCGGTAAGATAACACCAAAGGGAGAATCCGACCCATCTCCAGAAGAGAAGCTGCTTCGCGCCATCTTCGGTGACAAGGCCGGTGATGTGAAAGACGCATCGTTGAAGGCCAATCCATCTTTGAGCGGTGTTGTTATAGACAAGAAGTTGTTCTCCAAGGTGATCAAGAGCCGTTCCGACAAGAACAAGACCCGTTTGGAGCTTCCGAAATTAGACAAAGAATTCGAAGATAAGGTAGGCGACTTCAAGGCGATATTGGTAGACAAGCTCATGACCTTGACAAAGGGCAAGAAGAGCTGTGGCGTGAAGGACTTCATGGGAGCAGAGATAATCCCATCCGGTGCTAAGTTTGTAGCCTCCGTGTTAGAAGGTCTTGACTACACTACCGTTCAGTTGGTAGGTTGGACTGATGATGAGCATACCAACAGCTTGATTCGTGAATTGGTGATTAACTATCTGAAGAAATACAACATTCTTGACGCCGAGCTGAAGCGCAAGAAGTTTGCCATGACGATAGGTGACGAGCTTCCAGCCGGCATCATCCAGATGGCAAAGGTATATGTAGCCAAGAAGCGTAAGATAGGCGTAGGCGACAAGATGGCCGGTCGTCACGGTAACAAAGGTATCGTATCGAAGGTAGTCCGTCAGGAAGACATGCCATTCCTTGAGGACGGTACTCCAGTAGATATAGTATTGAACCCGCTTGGTGTGCCATCCCGTATGAATATCGGTCAGATATTCGAAGCAGTATTAGGTGCAGCCGGTAAGAAGTTAGACGTGAAATTTGCGACTCCGATATTTGACGGTGCTCACTTAGATGACCTCTGTGAATGGACCGACAAGGCCGGTCTTCCACGTTATGGCCGTACATATCTATACAATGGTGAGACAGGTTTGCGTTTCGACCAGCCAGCCACAGTAGGTGTGACCTACATGTTGAAGCTCGGTCACATGGTAGAAGACAAGATGCATGCCCGTTCTATCGGTCCTTACTCCCTCATTACGCAGCAGCCATTGGGCGGTAAAGCACAGTTTGGTGGCCAGCGCTTCGGAGAGATGGAGGTATGGGCACTTGAAGCATTCGGTGCCTCTCATGTCCTTCAAGAGATACTTACAATCAAGTCAGACGATGTAAACGGTCGTTCCAAGGCTTACGAAGCTATCGTTAAGGGCGATGCAATGCCGACTCCAGGCATACCAGAGTCGTTGAACGTGCTCCTTCATGAGCTTCGCGGCCTAGGTTTGAGCGTAAATCTTGAATAACAAATTAAAAAACAACAGTCTTTCACCATAATAAAAAATACAAATGGCATTTAAGAAAGAAAATAAAACAAAAACCAATTTCACGAAGATTTCTATCGGTCTGGCCTCTCCAGAAGAGATACTCGTGAATTCATGCGGTGAGGTTTTAAAGCCAGAAACCATAAACTACCGTACCTATAAGCCAGAGCGCAATGGTCTTTTCTGCGAAAAGATATTCGGTCCGACAAAGGACTACGAATGTCACTGCGGTAAATACAAACGCATCCGTTACAAGGGCATCGTTTGCGACCGTTGCGGTGTTGAGGTAACCGAGAAGAAGGTACGTCGTGAGCGTACCGGTCATATCTCGTTGGTAGTTCCAGTAGCCCATATATGGTATTTCCGTTCGCTGCCTAACAAGATTGGTTATCTTCTTGGTTTGCCGACCAAGAAATTGGATTCCGTGATATATTATGAACGTTATATAATCATCCAGCCTGGTGTAGCTGAGACTCCGGAAGAAAAGCTCAATAAAGCTCACAACAACGGTGAAGTGATAGTTCAGAAGCATGAGTTACTTTCTGAGGAAGAATACTGGCAGGTAATCGACAGTCTTCCAGAAGGCAACCAGCAGCTTCCGGACGATGACGAAAACAAGTTTATCGCAATGATGGGTGCAGAGGCAATCGAGTATATGCTGAGTCACTTGAACTTAGACGATTTGTCATATGAGCTTCGTGACCGTGCAAATTCCGATACATCTCAGCAGCGCAAGACCGATTCCTTGAAACGTCTTCAGGTTGTAGAGTCATTCCGTGCCTCCAAGGGCAAGAACAAGCCAGAATGGATGATTATGCACAATATTCCGGTTACCCCTCCGGACCTACGTCCGTTGGTAGCGTTGGACGGTGGCCGTTTCGCCACATCCGACTTGAATGACCTGTATCGTCGTGTAATAATCCGTAACAACCGTTTGAAGCGTCTTATAGAGATCAAGGCTCCAGAAGTGATTCTTCGTAACGAGAAGCGCATGCTTCAGGAGGCGGTAGACAGTCTGTTTGACAACTCACGTAAGAGCAGTGCCGTAAAATCAGAGTCCAACCGTCCATTGAAGTCCTTGTCCGACTCGTTGAAGGGAAAGCAAGGTCGTTTCCGTCAGAACCTGTTGGGTAAGCGTGTTGACTACTCCGCCCGTTCAGTGATTGTAGTAGGTCCGGAGTTGAAGATGGGCGAATGCGGTATACCGAAACTGATGGCTGCCGAGCTATACAAGCCGTTCATCATCCGTAAGTTGATAGAGCGCGGTATCGTAAAGACGGTGAAGTCAGCAAAGAAGATTGTTGACCGCAAAGACCCTGTGATATGGGATATACTGGAATACGTGATGAAGGGTCATCCAGTGTTGCTCAACCGTGCCCCTACCCTTCACCGTTTAGGAATTCAGGCATTCCAGCCAAAGATGATAGAAGGCAAGGCAATCCAGCTTCACCCGTTGGCATGTACCGCGTTCAACGCCGACTTCGACGGTGACCAGATGGCCGTTCACTTGCCATTGTCAAACGAAGCCATTTTGGAGGCACAGATCCTTATGCTTCAGTCGCATAACATTTTGTCTCCAGCCAGTGGTGACCCAATCACGGTGCCATCTCAGGACATGGTTTTAGGTTTGTATTACATATCGAAGATTCGTCCAAACGCCAAGGGTGAAGGTTTGACATTCTATGGTCCAGAAGAAGCTATCATCGCATATAACGAAGGTCGTGTAGACGTTCACGCTCTGATAAAGTGTATGGTTACCGACGTAGACAAAGACGGCAATTACATAAAGCATATCGTCGAGACGACCGTTGGCCGTATCATCATCAACGACATCGTACCGTCGAAGGTAGGTTTCGTGAATGAAGTTATCGGTAAGAAAGCGTTGAAGAAAGTCATCACTAAAGTGATCAAGACTGTAGGTATGGCACAGGCATGCGAATTCCTTGACGGAATCAAGAACTTAGGTTATACCAAGGCTTATGAAGGTGGTCTGTCGTTCGTGCTCGATGATATCATCATCCCAGAGGAAAAGGCAAAGATAGTAGAAGAAGGAAATAATCAGGTAGAAGCCATCCAGCAGAATTATGCTTTAGGTTTGATTACCGATAAGGACCGTTATCAGCAGGTTATCGAAACTTGGACGAAGGCAAACAACGAGTTGAAGGCCACGTTGATGAAGCAGATGACCGAAGCCGACCAAGGCTTCAACGCCGTGTTCATGATGTTGGATTCCGGTGCCCGTGGTAGTGCTGACCAGATATCTCAGTTGGCCGGTATGCGTGGTTTGATGGCCAAGCCGCAGAAAGCCGGTGCCAGCGAAAGGAACACCATCGAGAACCCAATCCTCTCGAACTTCAAGGAAGGCATGTCAGTGTTGGAGTACTTCATCTCCACTCACGGTGCGCGTAAGGGTTTGGCCGACACCGCCTTGAAGACCGCCGACGCCGGATATTTGACCCGTCGTCTTGTAGACGTGAGTCATGATGTGATTATCACAGAAGAAGACTGTAACACATTGCGTGGTTTGGAATGCAGCGCCTTGAAAGACGGTGACCGTGTTGTAGCCTCTTTGTCGGAGCGTATTCTTGGCCGCACGAGCGTTCACGATATCATCAACCCTCAGACAGGCGAGTTGATTTTAGGTTCCGGTGAGGAAATCACCGAAAGCGTAGCCGCCGAAATCGAGGAATGCGGAATAGAGACCGTTGAAATCCGTTCGGTACTGACTTGCGAATCGAAGAAGGGCGTATGTATCAAGTGTTACGGGCGTAACCTCGCCACCGGCAAGATGGTACAGCGAGGTGAAGCCGTTGGTGTGATAGCCGCTCAGGCCATCGGTGAGCCAGGAACCCAGCTTACCCTCCGTACGTTCCACGCTGGAGGTGTTGCCGGTAGTGCAACCACCAACGCACAGATAGCCGCTCCACATAAGAGCAAGCTTGAATTCGAAGAGCTCCGTACGATTGTATCTCCAGCCACTAATGACAAGCCAGAGACCACTTTGGTAGTAGGTCGTTTGGCCGAGCTTCGTTTTGTGGACCAGGAGACAGGTATCGCCTTGTCGACCGTGAACATTCCATATGGTGCAGAACTGCTTCATAATGATGGTGACATTGTTGAGAAGGGAGACGTAATCGCCACATGGGATCCATTCAACGCCGTAATCCTATCCGAATTTGAAGGTAAGGCCGAGTTCAACGGAGTAATAGAAGGTGTAACTTACCGTGTAGAACAAGACGAAGTGACCGGCATGCGTGAGCATATTATCACAGAAGCTCACACCAACCGTGGAAATATAGTACCAGAATGTAACATAGTTGATGCCAACGGTGAGATACTTCGCACCTACAACTTCCCTATCAACGGTCGTATCGCCGTTGAGGACGGTCAGAAGATACATGTAGGAGACATCCTCGTTA
>Ga0247609_10001948_pt1 | contig 22965 bp, 18 predicted proteins | sample 172DNAGHGlowgp2_FD_193487 | JGI IMG/M metagenome (GOLD analysis project Ga0247609, IMG submission 193487) | Sheep rumen microbial communities from Palmerston North, Manawatu-Wanganui, New Zealand - 1728 DNA GHGlow gp2 | ecosystem: Host-associated > Mammals > Digestive system > Stomach > Rumen ...
CGATGATCGTCTGTCAGGACATCAAACGTATTCGTCGGCAGGATCACTGCGATTGGTGCGACTTTGCCATCCTTTACCGGACGAACTCACAGAGTCGTTCGTTTGAAGAGCAGATGCGAAAAGAAAATATCCCGTATCGTATCTATGGCGGCCTGAGTTTCTATCAGCGCAAGGAGATCAAGGATGTGATTGCCTATTTTCGTCTGATTGCAAACCCTGACGACGAAGAGGCCTTTAAACGTATCATCAACTATCCGGCACGAGGCATCGGTGATACGACAGTGGCAAAGATTATCCAGACGGCGCAGGCTTACGGTGTGAGTCTGTGGCAAGTCATCAAAGAACCCATACTGTTTCCGATGGATGTCAGCAAGGGTACGATGACGAAGATCCAAGCCTTCCGTGAACTGATAGAGGGGTGGATAGGACGTGTGAACAGCGAGGATGCCTACACGCTGGGTCATGATATTATCATGAACTCCGGCATTAGTAAGGATATCTATTCAGGTCGCAACCCGGAGGACATCTCGCGTCAGGAGAACCTCGAAGAATTCCTGAGTGGTATGCAGGACTTCGTGGAGAGTCGGAAGGAAGAGGATATGGGTGACCAGATATATCTGCCTGATTTTCTGCAAGAAGTGGCACTGTTGACAGACCTCGACAGCGATACTGGCGATGAGAATGATAAGGTGACGCTGATGACCATCCATTCTGCAAAGGGCTTGGAATTCCCGACGGTGTTTGTAGTTGGCTTGGAAGAGAATATTTTTCCTTCTCCGATGTGTACGAACTCAATGCGGGAACTCGAAGAAGAACGCCGTTTGCTGTATGTGGCGATTACGCGGGCCGAGAAGCATTGTATCCTGACTTGTGCACAGAACAGGTTTAGATATGGACGGATGGAGTATGACACACCATCGAGATTCATTCGTGATATTGACCCGGAATTGCTGGATGTGCAGGATGAATCACAGGGACAGGGCCGCTATGCTTCGCAGGTTCCGCACAGACAGACCAGTCCCGATTCATTTGGAGGCTCTTACGGAGGTAGTAGGAGTGCTGAATGGATGCAGAATCCGAGACCTGTGGCCACGCAGTTCAAGGCTGATCCGAAACCGAGAGCCGTTGCACCAAGACAGCCCGAGAAACTTGTGGATCCTTTTGGTACAGGATTCAAACGACTCTACCAGCAGCAGACGGGTAGGCCCTTGACACCTCCTGGTGGTAATTTCAAGTCTGTGAACCGGGCCGTTCCTCCCCGTCCGATGGCATCAGATCCCAATGTGGGTGATTTGCACGAGGGCAGCACCATCGAGCATCAGCGCTTTGGCGTGGGTAAGGTGATAAAGATTGAGGGTACGGGTGAGAATACCAAGGCCACCGTGGAGTTCCGCAATGCTGGCACGAAACAATTACTTCTGAAGTTCGCGAAGTTCAATATTATCGGGTGAATTTACACAGTGTTCCTGTCCCCGTGTGTAAAATTAGAGCGACTCGTTTTCGGGTCGCTCTATTTCTCTCTTGCCAGTCTTTGGCAGGTGTTTCTTTTTTCGAAGCCATGCGGCCTTACGGGCCTCATAATCCTCGTGATGCTTTTCCAGATATCCGTCGGCCATCAATTCTTAAATTTACCGTAGATCACTTCCAACTTGATGGGGCTCTCAGCAGTGCCCTTTACCAGTCGTGTACTTGTCAGCCCCATCTTGTTTTCTGTCGCAATCGGGTTCTCATAAGTCTGCGTACCATAGATGGTTGATGTAGAAGACTTGATGCTGATGACCTCCACCGGTACGAGCAGCGCCTTGTTCCAGTTGGGGTGGTTGGCTGTCCAGTTAGGATCACTCTTCATACCATTCTCCTTTGCAAGGTGCATCCGCGTAATGAGGTTGGAGATATTTGGGAATGTATAGGCATTCTTCTCCAATGCCACCTGGTAGGCATATAGGTTGTTGAAAAGATTCTTTCCCTTGAAGAATGAATCCAGACTGTCTTTCTCAATCAACATCAGTTTCTGTGGCACCTCAAAGGACAGTTTAGGAGTCGTCGACTGGTTGTTCTGACGCTGGAAGACGATCTTTGCCGTGAGCAGTGAGTCCGTCGAATGACTCGTGCTGATTTCATCAACGGGGAGCGTCACTTCCGTAAAGATACCTGCCGGTGTCTTCAGATAGGTGCAGGTGTTGTCTTCCACCAAACGGTTGATGGCTTCTTTGTCGTTCGTTACTTTAGTGGTCTGTACCACCTCTTCCGTAGAAGTCATTCGGAGGTAATCTGAGAATTCCGTGCCATCCCACAATACTCTATAGAAGATACACAGGTCCATTTCTAGAATCCTTGCCATCACACCTGTGCCGTCAACTGTTTCGAAATGGAAACCAGGACAGACGTGATTGATGAAGTTATAGGAATTCTTGAAATATTCGGGGTGCTGGAAGAATGTGCGTAGGATATACGTGCCAAATCCATATTCGTCGTCGTATGTCACGCCGTTCTTGTCTGTGTACGATCCTTTCAAATAAAGGTTCAGTTCGTCATAATAGCCGTTACTGCTTGTTGTATTGGTATTACGGTGCAAATTGACTTCTGTCAGGTTCCTGACACTGTCGCTTTGCGTCAGGTCTCTCAAGGAAAATATTCTGTCAAGTCGCAGACCGCCATCACGGATGTATCCTCTTTCCTTCGGATCGAAGTTGGTGTAGTGCATCAACTGGTTGTTGATGGGTTTATCCAATTCCGACACTCTCAGTTTCATGGATGCCAGTGTGTCACCATAACTGGAGGGCACGTCGAAGAGAATCTTGATGAAACAGGAATCAGCAATGACGTTGCCGTTTTCATCGACGCTTGCCATCTCGTCAAGGTCTGGCATGTCATCGACCACATTTTCCATCATATTAAACTGCGTCGTGAACTCACTTTTCACATACGCATTTGTTTCCGGATCCTTCACGTTTCCGAAATAACCTTGTCGTTCACGGGTAAAGACGGAGTCAACGGCTATGGATTGTGTCAGTACGTTGAAAGTGTGAGTCGATACAATCAGTTTGTCATTCTCACTCGTCAGAGAGTCTCCGATGGTTGCTGCTTCTTCATCGCAAGAAACAAACGCCATTGCGCAAAGTGCAATCGCTGTTATGTACTTGAATTTCATTGTTGTGATTCTGTTACTGTTTAATCATCCTCTTCTTCAGATGCTACATCGGGTGCAATCTGGTTGTAGAAGGCCTCAATGTCATCTGCAAAACAATCTTCTTTATATTTCAGAATAGGTGTTTCTTTTTCCTTGGCATAATTCAACAGTTCTTTGTTCACAGTGTTGTCTGTCTGAATAATGCCGTCACTATAGTCGATGGCCAGTTTTCCGAGTTCGTCAAAGTCAAAACTATCTTTGTAGGGCTTCAGCAGATCAGCTGTTGCCTCCCGGAATTCCACACAACGCTTGAAATTGTCGGCCAGGTCTTTACTCAGGCTCTTGGTGAAGAGCGAGGTGACAACTTTGGTATTGGTGAATGACGGCTCATCGTGATAGGCTGTCTTGATGTAAAGGGGCACTACGGCACTCATCCATCCCTGACAGTGGATGATATCCGGAACCCAGCGCAGTTTCTTGACGGTTTCAAGAACACCACGTGCAAAGAAGATGGCTCTCTCACCATTGTCAGGATAATCTTCTCCCTGTTCATCTTTCTCCATCTGACGCTTATTGAAATAGTCGTCGTTGTCAATGAAGTAGACCTGAATCTTTGCCGATTGTATCGAGGCCACCTTGATGATCAACGGGTGGTCGGTATCATCGATGATAAGGTTCATGCCAGAGAGTCGCTGAACTTCGTGGAGTTGCCCCCGGCGCTCATTGATATTTCCCCATTTCGGCATGAAGATACGGATCTCATAACCCTTCTCCTGAATGGCCGAAGGGATGTCTCTACCCATGAGCGACATGAGGGTGTCTGGAACGTATGGAGCAATCTCCTGATTGATATAAAGAATCTTCTTTTTCGCCATCTTTTATGATTTAACTCTGCAAAGATACGAAAAAAATGGGGATTATCGAGCCTTTTGGCTTGGTTTTTTGCAAAAAGTGACATTTTTTTTGCAAAATTACGCTAATAAAAGAATCATTTATAGAATCTTTTTGTATATTTGCAGAAAATTTGGGATTAACTTGAACCATTCAAGTATTATGGGTAAGTACAACATTACAGAAAAGAAAGAAAAGGAGGCTGCCTATCGCAGTTTGGTGAGCCCCCGACTGATGGACGAGATGCAGGAGAAAATCATGAACATCATCGTCATGCAGAAGAAGTATCGCGACAAAGATTATTCGGCAAAGAGACTGGCTGAGGATCTTGGTACAAACACACGTTATATCTCTGCAGTGGTGAATGTGCGTTTCCACATGAACTACACCTCGTTTGTCAACAAGTATCGTATTGACGAGGCCATGTCTATTCTTGTAGACAAGCGCTATCAGGACCTCCGTATGGAGGAAGTGAGCGATATGGTCGGTTTTGCCAACCGTCAGTCGTTCTATGCGTCGTTCTACAAGATTATGGGAATCACGCCTCGTGAATACCGTTTGAAGCACCTGATGCAACATCCTTCTCTTAAGAAGGCCAGTAAGCGCAAAAAGGATTAAGGGAGGAGGCTTCGTGGATTTCAACTATCAAAGCGAGCGGTTTGCTGATCTGCAACTGCTTCGCTATCGATTGAATGGATTTGAGAAATTGTCGCTTCGGCAGAAGATATTTGTCTATTATCTTGCCAAAGCGACACTTTTTGGCAGGGATATCACCTTCGATCAATACGGGAAATACAATCTCCGCATCCGCAAGATGCTCGAAGTCATTTATTCGGACCTTACGATTAATCGTCAGACGGACGACTTCAAGGCTTTGGAGATCTATCTCAAGCGTGTCTGGTTTTCGAACGGTATTTATCATCATTATGGTTGTGAGAAGTTCGAGCCGGGATTCAGCAGCGAATATCTGGAACGGGTACTTCATCAGGTGGATGTGCGCTGTTTACCCTTGAGGGAAGGAGAGACATTGGAGCAATTCTGTCATGAGTTGTTTCCGGTCATCTTTGATGAAAACATACTCCCCAAGCGGGTAAATAAAGTTGATGGGGAGGATTTGGTGATGACATCAGCCTGTAATTTCTATGATAATATCACTCAGCAGGAAGCAGAAGAATTCTATGCACAGATGAAGCAGGAACATGCCGACGATGAAGCCCCTCAATCGTATGGTTTGAACTCCACGTTAGTGAAGGAAAATAACATCGTGAAAGAACGCGTTTGGTCTTCTGAAGGATTATATGCCAATGCCATCCGACATATTATTTACTGGCTTGAAAAGGCATTGGATGTGGCAGAAAACGACCATCAGAAACGGATCATTGCACTTCTCATAAAATACTATCAATCAGGCGATTTGGATATTTTTAATGAATATTGCATAGAATGGGTTGGCGAGCACGATGCTACGATCGATTTTATCAATGGTTTTATTGAGGTCTATGGTGATCCTTTGGGGTTGAAAGGCTCTTGGGAAGGTCTTGTGGAATATATTGATGAGGAGGCCACCTATCGTACCCAGACCATCAGTCAGAATGCGCAGTGGTTTGAAGATCATTCACCGGTAGATCCCCGTTTCCGCAAACCTGTCGTTAAGGGTGTCTCTGCTAACGTCATCTGTGCCGCGATGCTCGGCGGTGAGGAATATCCTTCAACTGCTATCGGTATCAATCTGCCCAATGCCGACTGGATCAGGGTGCAATACGGTAGTAAGAGCATTACGATCAGCAACATCACCGATGCTTACAACAAAGCGGCTCACGGCAATGGTTTTAAGGAAGAGTTTGTCATCAATCAGGATACCCTGAATCTGATTGAGAAATACGGTGACATCTGTGATGATCTGCATACGGATCTCCATGAGTGTCTCGGACACGGTAGCGGACAATTGTTGCCTGGCGTGGATCCTGATGCGTTGAAGGCTTACGGGAACACGATAGAGGAGGCGAGGGCAGATCTTTTCGGACTCTATTATATCGCTGACCAGAAACTGGTTGAACTCGGACTGACACCTGATATGGAAGCCTACAAGTCGCAATACTATACCTATATGATGAATGGTTTGATGACACAACTCATCCGTATCACTCCCGGTCATCAGATTGAGGAGGCTCATATGCGTAACCGTGCCCTGATAGCCCATTGGTGCTATGAGAACGGCAGTGCCATCCAACTTGTGAAGCATGAGGGTAAGACCTATGTAGAAATCTCCGATTATGTGGCTTTGCGTGAACTCATTGCCCGATTGTTGGCAGAGGTGCAGCGTATCAAGAGTGAGGGTGACTTTGAGGCAGCACGTGAACTGGTTGAGCGTTATGCCGTGAAGGTGGATCCCGAATTGCACAACGAAGTGTTGGAGCGTTACAAACATCTGAACCTTGCTCCCTACAAGGGTTTTATCAATCCTCAGTTGCTGCCCGTTTATGATAAGAATGGCGATATCTGTGATATCCAAGTATATTATGGTGAGAGTTATGCCCACCAGATGCTGCGGTATAGTACTGAATACGGAACGTTGATTTAGAAGGAAGAGGTAAGAAGTAAAATGGAAGATGTCAGTCAGATAGTGAAGGAAATCAAGCAGTCGTTCCGTCAGATGATGGACGGTGCCGTTTCAAAGTCGATGCGCGACAAAGGCATCGATTACAAACTCAACTGGGGGGCCACTCTGCCTCGTCTCCGTGAGAAAGCCGATGAAATAGGCCCTTACTACGATTTGGCCATTGCACTATGGAAGGAGAATGTCCGCGAGTGCAAGATTCTGGCCACGATGATCATGCCTCCTGATAAGGTTCTTCCCGAGGTGATTGATATCTGGATGGAGCAAATCAGTTCGCAGGAGATTGCCGAACAGGCTGCCTTTAACCTGTTCCAGTACCTGCCGTACGCCCCGGAAAAGGCCTATACATGGATGGCCTCAGACAAACCGCTCTATCAACTCTGTGGTTTCCACATCCTCTCACGTCTGTTCATGAACAAGCAGGAACCGAATGAACGTGGTATCAATGAGTTCATAGACCAAGCCATTGTGGCCTTACAAGGCGACAGTCTGATGGTACGTAAGGCAGCCATGTCTTCCATCCAACGTTTCTCTGAATTAGGTCTTGTCTATGAAAGAATAGCCAAAAGCGCATTAAAACGCGCTAATTTGGATTTTTTATAAATTATCTTGCTATTATCTCGACGAAAAGTCGTACCTTTGTGCGGTTTTCATGATACGTGCGTGGTATGATTAAGATTGACGTGTGGAAAAACGTGCTTCGTATTCTCGATAATTACCTTGAGATGAACAATCATCGCAAGACCCCTGAGCGATACACGATTCTTAAAGCCATCTATAATTCAGAAGGTCATTTCACACTCGAGGAACTGGGCGACAAATTGATCCGTGACTATAACTTCCCAGTCAGTCGCGCCACGCTCTACAACACCCTCAACCTGTTCATGCAACTCCGTCTTGTGATCCGCCACCGTTTTCAGGGTTCTACGGTTTATGAAGCCTGTTTCGACAATACCAGTCACTGTCATCAGATATGTACCGTGTGCGGTAAGGTGACAGAGGTGAAGTCCGACCTGATATACGAGGCCATTGAAGCCACGCATCTGAAGCGTTTCCGCAAAGACGGTTATACACTTTATATTTATGGCATCTGCAGTACCTGTCAAGCCAAGTTGACACGCATGCGTAACAAAGAACAAAAGAAAAAGCAAACAACAAATAAGATATGAACACAGGAAAAGTTGACGTCCTGCTCGGATTACAGTGGGGCGATGAAGGAAAAGGTAAGGTGGTCGACGTGCTGACCCCTAAGTATGATGTGATAGCCCGTTTCCAGGGTGGCCCCAATGCTGGCCATACGCTGGAGTTTGAAGGGCAGAAGTATGTGCTCCGTAGCATCCCCTCTGGTATCTTCCAGGGTGGCAAGGTGAATATCATCGGTAATGGTGTTGTGCTGGCTCCCGATCTGTTTATGGATGAGGCCAAGGCTCTTGAGGCCAGCGGGCACGATCTGCATTCACGTCTGCACATCTCGAAGAAGGCTCATCTGATTATGCCTACTCACCGTGTGCTCGATGCTGCCTACGAGGCGCAGAAAGGCAAGAATAAGGTGGGTACCACCGGTAAGGGCATCGGTCCGACCTATACCGACAAAGTGAGCCGTAACGGTCTCCGCGTGGGTGATATTCTCGACAACTTCCCCGAGAAGTACGCCAAGGCGAAGGCCCGCCATGAGGCTATCCTGAAATCTCTGAACTTCGATTACGACATCACTGAAGTGGAGAAGAAATGGTTGGAGGGTGTCGAGTATCTGCGTCAGTTCCAGATTGTCGATTCTGAACATGAGATCAATAATATCCTCAAGAGTGGCAAGAGTGTACTCTGCGAAGGTGCACAGGGCACGATGCTTGATGTCGACTTCGGCTCGTATCCCTTCGTTACTTCGTCCAATACCATCTGCGCTGGAGCATGCACAGGTCTCGGCATCGGTCCTAACAAGATTGGTGAGGTCTATGGCATCATGAAGGCCTATTGTACCCGTGTCGGTGCTGGTCCGTTCCCCACCGAACTCTTTGATGAGACCGGTAAACTGATTCGTGACCTTGGCCATGAATATGGTGCTGTGACTGGTCGTGAGCGCCGTTGTGGCTGGATTGACTTGGTAGCCCTGCGCTATTCGATTATGGTGAATGGTGTTACCCAACTCATCATGATGAAGAGTGATGTACTCGACGGTTTCGATACCATCAAGGCCTGCACGGCTTATAAGGTGAATGGCATGGAGACGCGCGACTTCCCGTACAACATCGAGGACGGTATCGAACCTATCTATGAGGAACTCCCGGGATGGAAAACCGACATGACTCAGTTTACCAGTGAGGATCAGTTCCCTAAGGCCTTCAAGGATTATATCGCCTTCCTCGAAAAAGAACTCGAAACCCCAATTAAGATTATAAGCATCGGTCCCGACCGTGCCCAAACCATCGTGAGGAAGTAATGGCACAGAAACCTTCAATTCCCAAAGGAACGCGTGATTTCTCGCCATTGGAGATGGCGAAGCGCAACTATATCTTCAATACCATCAAGGAGGTGTATCAACTTTACGGCTTCCTGCAGATAGAGACCCCTGCCATGGAAACCCTCGGTACACTGATGGGCAAATATGGTGAGGAGGGTGATAAACTGCTCTTCAAGGTGCTCAACAGTGGTGATTTTCTTTCGAAAGTCTCCGACGACGAGTTAAAAGAGCGCAATAGTCTCCATCTGGCCGCAGTGCTTTGTGAGAAAGGACTCCGTTACGACCTCACCGTACCCTTCGCCCGTTATGTGGTGATGCACCGTGAGGAACTCCAGTTGCCTTTCAAACGATATCAGATGCAGCCAGTGTGGCGTGCCGATCGTCCACAGAAGGGTCGTTATCGTGAGTTCTGGCAGTTCGATGGTGATATCGTGGGTTCTGACTCTCTGCTCAATGAGGTTGAACTCATGCAGATAGTCGACACTGTCTTCACCCGTTTTGGCGTACGTGTTCAGATCAAAATCAACAACCGTAAGATCCTTTCCGGTATAGCCGAGGTTATCGGTGCTGCCGACAAGATTGTGGATATCACCGTAGCCATCGACAAACTGGATAAAATCGGTCTTGACAATGTAAATGCCGAATTACGCGAGGATGGACTGTCAGAGGAACAGATTGCGAAACTCCAACCCATCATCACCCTCGAAGGCACGAATGACGAGAAACTCAACACCATTGCCCAGGTGCTCGCCGCCAGCGAGACCGGCATGCATGGGGTAGAGGAGTTGCAATATATCCTCGGGGCTTTGAAGATGGCAAGCCTGAAGAATGAGATTCAACTTGATCTCACTCTTGCCCGGGGCCTAAACTACTACACCGGTGCCATCTTTGAGGTCAAGGCCCTCGATGTACCGATGGGTTCCATCCTCGGCGGCGGACGCTATGATAACCTGACCGGTATCTTCGGTATGCCGGGTATCTCCGGTGTTGGTATCTCGTTCGGCATCGACCGTATCTTCGATGTCCTCAATGCCCTCGATGCCTATCCCAAGGATGCTGTCGTCGGCACCCAACTGCTCTTCATTAACTTCGGTGAGCGCGAGACTGCCTATTGTCTGCCCTTTGTGGCTCAGGCCCGTGCCGCCGGTATCCGCACCGAGATATTCCCCGATGCCGCCAAGATGAAGAAGCAGATGTCGTACGCCAACGCCAAACAGATTCCTTTTGTGGCTCTGGCAGGAGAAAACGAGATGACTGCAGGCAAACTTACCCTCAAGAATATGGAGACTGGTGAACAAACACTCGTTACGTCAGAACAGATGATAAAAGCCATAAAATGATGAACATATGAGAAGTCGGATGAATCGTATTTTATTGTCGCTGGGATTGCTGTTGACATCGGCTGTGGCTATGGCAGACAGTGAGAAAACATTCTATGTCTATAATGCTGCCAACGGTTTGGCTGACAATAGTGCACAGACAGTGAACTGCACCAAGACTGGACGTTTGGTCATCACGACAATGGGTCAGATCAACTTCTATGATGGTCAGAAGTTCAGTTTCATTGACCCAACAACAGAAAATACGTATCCACTTTCTAAATATAATGGTCATGCCCATCTGTATTTCGACGACAACCACCATCTCTGGTTGAAGAGACGTCATAGTCTGACCTGTGTGAATCTGACCAAGGAGATGTTCGTGAATAATATCGTAGATGAGTTCAAGGAGTTGGGAATGACCGACAAGGTCGAGGACCTCTTCGTTGATGGTAACAACAAAGTGTGGCTCCTGACGGAAAAGGGTCTTTTCTCGACGGAAAGCCATAAATACTATCAGGTTCAACCAAAGCGGAACCTGCAAGAATTAGACACCTACGAGAATAAGTATCTTCTTCTTTTCTATGATAACGGACAGGTAGACGCTTTCAACTTGAATAATGGGGAGATTGTTAATTCTGTGAAAGCATACGAAGACCAAAAGGTAGGGAAATACAATCAAACCACCATCATCCACAAGGTTGGAAACAAATACTACCAGATACGCAATGGGGCAGTAAACGGCAATTCGGTGGCTATCCTGTTGCGTTTCGATGTAGAAAAATGGAAGTTTGATTCCATCTTGGAAACACCTTATTACCTTAGTAATATGGTGGATCGCGACTCGCTTCTGTATGTACCATCTGCCTATGGTTATTGGACATACGATATTCCTACAGGGAAATTGGAACATATTGAGAAACTGAAGATGTCCAATGGCGGAATGTTGCTAACAGATATCAACTGTATGGAATTTGACCGTCAGGGAGGACTCTGGGTTGGTACGGAGAAGCGCGGACTGCTTTATTCACGTCCTCACCCGGCTCCATTCACTGCCTACAACTGGACAGACAAACGGGCATTGGATCTCTCTACGATGATGGATCATCTGCCGATACCGGAAACCAAGTACCGGGGCATGTCTGTAAACTGTGTCCTTCGTGATTCGCGTGGATGGGACTGGGTTGGTACATCGTTAGGATTACAATTGTATCAGAACAACAATAATCATCTGCCTCAACTCTTCACACGCAACGAGGGATTACTGAACAATGTCGTCCACTGTATTGTGGAGGATCGTCTGCACAATATCTGGGTTGGAACGAGTTATGGTATCTGTTGTCTGAAGATTGAGAACGACAAGGTGAGGTATATCAATAGGTATAACCAGTGGGACGGTGTCCCCAACGAATCGTTCGTCAATGGTCGTTCGATGATCCTGCCTGATGGTGAGATCGTGATGCAGGCACTTGACCATGTGATTACTTTCAATCCCAGTAAGATGAATACGCTCAACGACTCCACTCGGTATGAGATCTATCCGAAACTGATCCGTTTGATGGTGAACGGAAATGATGTCAAGACGGGTGAGAAAATGGGTGGAAATGTCATCCTGGAACGCGCACTGACCCGTACGAAAGAAATCAATCTGAATTATGATCAGAACAGTATCTCGCTGACATTCTCGGGCCTGAACTATTTCCGTCCGCAACAGACATACTACCGTGTTCGTCAGACCGGTCCTGGCAGAAGTGGGAAGTGGGAGGTCTATACACCCTATAACTCACAGGGATTGGTGGACAGAAACGGTCTCTTGCATCTGCCGATGGCCTCATTGCTTCCTGGACATTATACAGTAGAGGTACAGTCATCCATGTTGCCCGACGTATGGGAGACCACACCATACGAGTGGATCATCAATGTCTATGAACCCTGGTGGCGCACAACGGGTGTGATGGCAGTGATGTGTCTTCTGCTCTTGTTCTTGTTGCTGGTATATGTCCTCCTTTATCTGAGGAATGCCAATATGCGGGCACGTCGTACCAGTGAGGAACAGTCTATCATTAAACGTATTAGGACGTTTGTGGAACGTTGTGATGCCAGGAACGGTGCCATTCTGGAACCGCAGCCGGAAGTGGCTACAGGTGGATTTGATATCTCGGGTGATTTCAGTCCGGAATTCATTGAGGCCATGACGGCCATTATGCCAACAGTTGCCAAAAAGAGTGAAAAACCTCTCTCCATGCGTGAGTTGAGTAATGTGGCTGGACTGAAGTTACAAGATTTCTGCAAACTGATTGCTTCAAACATCTACAAGAACCCACGTCCGTTAGCCATGCAGATGATGCTGAATCGTGCTGCGGACATGCTGTTGAGGAATCGTTATAAAGATATTGCAGAGATTTCCGACGAGTGCGGATTCGTGTCACCAAACTTCTTTATTGCCTCGTTCTATCATAAGTATCAGAAGACGCCAGAGCAATATCGCGGAAACTGACCAGTCGCCAGGTCCTTTCTCCTGTACCCTTGAAATAGGCGAAGGCCTGATAACGGTTCTCCGTCTGGTAGAAATTCCCCTCTAAGGGTAGGAAAGAGACGGCGCCGTTGTCTTTCAGCCAAAGGTACTGATAGTTGTAGTAGCCCTGTTTCTGAAGGATGCGGGTATGATACATCCCTTCTTCCTCATTGTATGCCATCACGTAGTTGTAGATGTTCTCGTCAGTCGTCCATTGGCCGTCAACGATGACCTTGCCTTCAGGAAGTCTGGGGATTTTCAGACGGTAGTTCACCCAGACATAGTCACTGGCAATGTCGTTCTCAATGTTATCACTGTTACGGATATAGAAGGCACCGTTGGCATCCTCGTCGTAGATGTAGTTAATGCGAGGCTCATTGGTGAAGGGAAATGCCTGATAGTATCTCCCGTCCCAGCGGATGAAGTCTATGCCCATTGTGGGATGACTCACGTCGAGCACCTCGAACTTATGATACTCGTTGCCTGCATCGAAGATTAGTTCACGGTTGTGTGTCCAGGAGAGGTTGACACTGCCAGACGGATTCTGGTAGGTAGGACTCACATTTCGTCGTGGCGTCTGTCCGTTCTGCATCACAACGGTCTGTATCTGCTCGGCAGGACTTGTTACCTGCCATTTGCCGTAACTGAGACCCATTGATACCTGCTGATGACTCGCGTTAAGGTCAATATCGGTATTGGTGGTCACGCTGAGGTTAAGTCCCATCGTCTGTTCTGTCACCATAAATTCCACCACCAGCACTTCCTCGCTGTCGTTATCCTCATCATGTACGTGCAATTTGTAGTTGCCGCTTAATTTCAACCGACATCGGTCATTGGGTATCTGTAGCCAGTAGTGGGTGTAGGCCACCGTCGTATTGATGGAGTTCTCGTAGTTGTCAATGGTGTTATCGTTGAATCCCTCCAGCCATTCGCTCTCAAAGAGTTCCTCCGATGGAGACCAGTCTGCTTCGCAATGTTCCATCCGATAGAGATAACGGTGGTACTGGTGCGACAACTCGTCGAAGGATACATTCAGTACATCGTCTGTGCCGAGGCGCATGACGGCGACTGGTGAGATCCAGTTCTGATTCACAACAGCCTGTAATGACCTGACCTGAGGCGTGTAGATCCTGTTTTTGGCAAAGAGACCTATCGGCAGGAACAGACAAAGGGATAACAGCAACCTTCTCATCCTAACTGCGTTTTTCGGTGATGATACCATGACGGTAGGCATAGAGCAGTTCCTTCAGGTCTGCAATCTGGGCGCGCAGTTCCTCGCCTTTGTCGGTATCTGCCACAAGCATACGGTGGGCAGACATCTCTACAATCTGAGTAGTCGATTTGATGTCTGTACCCTTGACAATCGCATCACGGGCAGAAGTAAATGGCGCATGCTGCACCAGTTGGAACCCCCGTGAGTGATAGACGAGCGTATAGCCAGCGATACCCGTCTCAGAGTGGTACGCCTCAGAGAAGCCGCCGTCAATAACCATCAGTTTTCCACCTGCCTTGATGGGGTTCTCACCCTTCGAGGCATGAACGGGAACGTGACCGTTGATGATATGCCGGTTCTCGCCTTTCACCTCGAAGGCATCAAGGATACGGTCACAGACTTCTTCCGAGTCACGGAGTTTGAAGTAGTTGCCTTTTTCCTCCTTATAGGTTTCCTTGTCCTGAAGGAAATAGCGTTCGAAGGTAGCCATCTTCGACTTGTCGAAGAGGGGGGAGTCCTTGCCGCACCAGAGGTAGAGGAAATAATCGCGGGCATAATTCCGTGGATACTCATCCGATGGACTTGTGCTAGAATTGAAGGCTGCGCGGATCATCATGCCGATGTTGTGCATCAGATCTTTGCCGCTGTACTTCTTGCCTGGATAGATCTCCACCTCCTTCAGTGAGCCGTCATCGGTCAGCGGAATACTGGCATGGAAGAGTAGGTTGGAGTTGCTGATGGCAAACATACACCCATGCGAGAGGATGGTGCGGATATGCTTCTGCAGTTTCTCACTGATACGGAACGAGTGGTGCAGTTTCTCCATCAATTGCCATTCCTCTTCCGTAAAGGCATTGGGATTGGCAGGGTCGATGGTGGGGAAGTTACAGGACTTCATCTTATATGCCTTCCCGTCAATGGTGCAGATGCCACGCTGGTAGTCCACGTTGTCAAAGAGACTGCGATCCAGCATCTGCCATTCTGGATGACGACCGAATATCTTTGCCTCCTCCTTGAGTTGGATGACAGTGATGGCCTTATGCATCTTGGCTGTCAACTGACGTGTCTTCTCGTCTATCTCATTATCCCGCAACAGGATTGGCAGGAACTCCTCACAGGGGTCCTCCCCATAGACCTCCAAAGCGAAGGTGGCCAGTGGCACAAGATTAATACCATATTCCTCGAGGGTGGCGAGATTGGCATAGCGCAGACTGAGACGCAGCACATTACAGATACAGGCGTTATTCCCTGCCGAGGCTCCCATCCAGAGGATGTCGTGGTTGCCCCACTGGATATCCCAGTGGTGATACTGTCGCAGCGTTTCCATGATCTTGTGCGCTCCGGGGCCACGGTCATAGATGTCACCGAGGATATGCAACTGGTCGATGGCCAGTCGTTGTATCACATTACAGATTGCCTCGATAAAAGCATCGGCACGTCCCGTAGAGATGATGGTATCTACGATGACAGCCACATAGGCAGCCTTGTCCTGATCGTCCGTCCGTTCATGCAACAGTTCCTCGATGATATAGGAGAAATCAGCGGGCAATGACTTACGCACTTTACTGCGTGTATATTTCGAGGAGACATCACGGCACACCCTCACCAGTTGGTGAATGGTGATACGGTACCAGTCGTCAAGATCCGTCTCCTGTGCCTTGATAAGTTCCAGTTTCTGCTCTGGATAATAGATGAGCGTACAGAGTTCCTTCTTTTCCGCCTCACGGATCGTATTACCGAAGAGTTCGTTTACCTTACGTTTGATATTACCGGAGGCATTCTTGAGTACATGTTGGAAAGCCTCACTCTCACCGTGTATGTCGGCCAGGAAGTGTTCTGTGCCTTTTGGCAGATGCAGGATTGCCTCAAGGTTGATGATTTCCTTAGCGGCATCTGCGATGGTGGGAAACGATTGTGACAGCAGTTGCAGATAATGTCTGTCAGCCTGGTTGTATGAATGCTTTGATGTCATATCGTCATTTGGTTAGTAATCAGTTTGCGTATTTGTTGTGTCCCTCTGTCGTTTGTCGAGGGCAGGGGCATATAACCTTCTTCCAAGCGTGTCTGCTCTTGCAGGATCTGCATGAGTCGGGAGGCATATTTCAACAGTTTCTTTTCTTCCAGAGCCTGTTGCAACAGGTCGTCATCCACCGTGTCACGCCGCAGTTCCCGGGCCAGTTCAACGAGATGCAGCAACAGGGGTTGTTTCTCTATCTGACGGATCATACGTACCAGATAGTCCGTCTCGTCGCCCTTATAATCACCAATGATTTCCTTCAGCGGCACCGGCTGTTGCCAGTTATCGGGAAAGTAGGCTGTAATCTTGGACGTGTCGATATTGGGTGTCTCCAGTCCAAGGATACTGATGCCGTAGTCCACGTAGTTACGGATGTGATGGTGCTCAGCATAGATCAACAGTCTGCGCCAGTCTGTTTCCTGACCACAGACCACAGGCTCCTGTACCCATCGTCTGTCACCGGTGATACCAGCCTTGAGAATCACGGCCAACAGTTGTTGGGTGGTTTCATCCATCTGTTCCAGTACATTGGAGTCCATCACCTTCTGGTAGACGGCAAATGTCTGTGAACACATCTCCTGTGGTGTGAGACTATTGGTGATCACACAATTGTGGATTACCTCGATGCGCTGGTTCCATTTCAACAGTCTGAGGTGTTTCTGTTCCATGTTGCCGAAGGCGATGACGGCATAGGCGCGCTCCACGCTGCTCTTCTGCCAGAGCAGTGTCTTATGCAGTTTCTCCTGCAACGATTTCTCCTCGAGTATCCAGGGCTCCAGTTGTCCGTGTGGCGAGAGGATAATGCGTGCGCCATTTTTACGGGCATAGTTAACTGCATTCACAATGGCGTACTGCCAACAGCCGTGACAGTGCACGATATCTGGTTCCATCTGTCGGCAGATGGTCTTGAAGTCACTGGGTGAGTCTGTCGCCCTGACGTCAATACTATGACGCATCCCCTCCAACAATATGTTGATGTGCTTGACAATCATATTGTCCGACTTGGGGTATAAGTGCAGTACCTTCATAGGGGAAGACAGTGTTTGTTTATTTGCTGTTCTGGCACATCACGGCCAGTCTGAGACCCAGCAGACGACGGAAACTGATCTTCTGTTCGAAATACTTCAGGAGATCATGGGCCTTTTCTGTCTTCACGACGATGAAATCGTATTTGCCGCGCAGGTACTTCAGGTGCTTTCCCTTATGACCGTCAGCCCTTTTCCGTTCTGCCTTTCTGATAAGACGACGTGTCTCCGTGATATCATCGAAGAGTTGTATCTTGGTGCCTTTCTTCCGATAATAGCCAATCATGGCCTCTGTCGAGGAGTCCATACATTCGGCAATCTCTTTCAGCCATTCTTCAGAAGGGGGCTGTTTATGTATGTCTGTCAGTATAACCCATTCATTCTTAGTCGCTTTTACGCCAATGGTTAGAGCCAGTTTCCGACGCATGATATTTTGGTCGGGTTTGGGAAGGAAGGTGTTATAGAGGTGCGGATGGTCATTCTTGAACAGTTTCAGCACGTCTTCCGTATTATCGGTAGAAGACTCGTCAACGACAATGACTTCATAGCCTGGCTCGTATGTCTGGGTAAGGAATGCTGGGAGATTTTCTTCCAACTCCCTGGCATTGTCACAGACGGCCATGATAACGGAAAAACGGCATGCTTCTTTTGTCATGTTTGATTTGTTTATAGTTCGTCGCTCATATAACCTATAGGCAGTTTGCGACAGTTGTATTGCGAGGCCATGATCTCACCGTAGGCCCCAGCAGAACGGATCGCCAACAGGTCGCCACGACGGGTACCGTTCAGGTCTATCTGTTTGGCGAAGACATCCGTTGACTCACAGATGGGTCCTACCACGTCGTAGGTGTCGTTGGGTTCCTCGCTGGTGATGTTCTCTATCTTGTGGTAGGCCTGATAGAGGGCAGGTCGGATGAGGTCGGGGAATCCGGCATCCACGATGGCGAACTTTTTCAGTGCCCCTTTCTTTATATATAAGGTACGCGTGATAAGACTGCCACATTGTGCCACCATCGCCCGTCCGAGTTCGAAATGCAATGTCTGACCCGGACGCAGTTTCAGTTTCTTGGCATAGGTGTCGAAGTAAGCCTTGAAGTCAGGAATCGGCAGACGGTTGGGATGTTCATAATCCACGCCGAGTCCGCCGCCCACATTGATATGCTCTGCACGGATACGGTGACTGTCGAGGATGTTCTGTAGTTCGTTCACACGGTTGCAGAGGGCTTCAAAGTCACCCATGTCCAGGATCTGTGACCCGATATGGAAGTGCAGTCCCACGAACTTCACGTTTGGTAGTTTCTCGGCTTCGGCAATCACGTCGAGCATGTCACGCATGGCAATACCGAACTTGTTCTCTGCCAGTCCTGTGGTAATGTTTGCATGGGTATGTGCGCCGACGTTGGGATTCAGGCGGAAAGCCACGCGGGCCACCTTACCTTTTGCGGCAGCCAGTTCATTGATGACTTCCAGTTCGGGGATGCTCTCCACGTTGAAACAGAAGATATCGTTGTCCAGTCCGAGATTGATCTCCCAGTCGGCCTTGCCTACACCTGCATAGACCATCTTATTGTTGGGGAACCCGGCCTTGACGCATGCTTCTATCTCACCACCGCTGACGCAGTCGGCTCCCATGCCGGCTTCACGTATCAGACGGAGCACCTTCGGATTGGCATTGGCCTTGATGGCGTAGTGCACCACAAAACCCTCATGCTTGCCAGCCTCCTCGTTGATGGTGCGCAGCGTCTGGCGCAGCACCTCCGCATCGTAGTAGTAGAAGGGCGTCTGTATCGCCTGCATCTTCTCTACGGGGAATTTTCCTTTGCCCATAATTAAGTCTGTGTTGTGTTTATGACGAATCCTATTTGTTGAAGATCGTGTCGCTGAGTTTCTGGAGGGCACGCTTCTTGTCTTCCTCACGGATCAGGAAAGAGATATTGTAGTTCGAGCCGCCGTAACTCACCATACGCACGGGGATGTCCTTCAGGGCATCCAGTGCCAGTGTCTCGAAACCGATGTTCGACCAGTCGAGGTCGCCCACCACACAGATAATACACATGCCAGTGTCCACTGTCACCGTACCGTACTTCTTCAGTTCGTCCACGATCTCACCCAGATGAGCGGAGTTGTCGATACTCATGGAGACGCCTACCTCAGAGGTACACACCATGTCAATCGGTGTCTGGTAACTCTCGAAGATCTCGAATACCTTACGCAGGAAACCGGTGGCGAGCAACATTCTCGAAGACTTGATCTTGATGGCAATGATATTGTCCTTGGCGGCGATGGCCTTGATCTTGCCGTACTCCGTGGCGTTCGAGATGGTCGTACCTTCTGCATCCGGATCCATCGTGTTCAACAGACGCACGGGGATACCGGCATACTTCGCAGGCTGTACACAGGTCGGGTGGAGGATCTTCGCACCGAAATAAGCCAACTCAGCGGCTTCCTCGAAATGCAACTGATGCACCGGTTCCGTATGGTCTACCACACGGGGATCGTTGTTGTGCATACCGTCGATGTCCGTCCAGATCTGGATCTCCTCGGCAGCGATGGCGGCACCCACCAGTGAGGCGGTATAGTCAGAGCCACCACGCTGCAGGTTGTCCACCTCACCGTAGGCATTACGACAGATGAATCCCTGGGTGATATAGACCTGTGCGCCCTCGTTGTCGGAGAGGATGGCATTCAGTTTCTCTTTGATATATACCGGATCCGGTTCGGAATTCTTATCTGTGCGCATAAAGTCGAGAGCATTCAACAACACGGCGTTGATACCCTGTTCCTTCATGTAGTTGGTCACCATGTTTGTCGACATCATCTCACCCTGTGCCACGATGCTCTTCTCCTCGAAACTGGTGAAGAGTTCCTTGGTAAATGAACGCAGGTAGTCGAACTCTCCCTTCAGGAACTCACGGGTTGTCTGCTTCGTCTCGTCCTTGCTGTAGAGGTCTTCCACATGACGCAGATACTTTTGTTCCAGACGGTTGATCACCTCATTGGCGCCGTCGGGGTTCTTCTTATAGAGATAATCGGAAATCTCGACAAGCGAGTTGGTGGTTCCTGACATGGCGGAGAGTACCACGAACACGGGTTCTCCTGACTTGGTGACGAGTTTGGTCACCTCTTTCATTCTCTCTGGAGTGCCGACGGACGTACCGCCGAATTTCATGACTTTCATATGCTTTATTTTAATTTTTCACTATTCACTTTTCACTTCTTATATTTCTTCGCGTTCTGAGTATCTGACGGTGATCTCGTCGACGTCTGGCTCATCCACCAGTTGTATCTGGTTGAAGTCACTGGTCACCTCTTCCATCTTACCTTTGGCACAGCGGTACACCACACCGGGGTATTTGTCGAGCAACGGCATGTTGTGGGTTGCCATCACCACGGCGGTACCTGTCTGACAGATCTGCCGGAGCAGTTCGACGATGTTCTCGGCAGTCTCCGGATCCAGGTTACCTGTCGGCTCGTCGGCGATGATGAGTTTCGGTTTGTTCAGGATGGCCCGTGCAATGGCCACACGCTGTTGTTCTCCACCGGAGAGTTCGTGCGGCATCTTGTCGGCCTTGTCCTGCAGACCCACGTCGCTCAGTACCTCGAAGATACGCTGGTCTATCTCGTCCTTCTTCTTCCAACCGGTGGCTTTCAACACAAACTGCAGGTTCTTGTAGATGGTACGGTCGCCCAACAACTGGAAGTCCTGGAACACCACACCCATCTGTCGTCTGAGTGCGGGGATGTCTTTCTGTCGCAGACTGAGCAGATCGTAGTCGAGCACCTTGGCCTCGTCGGCTTCATCGACATCCAGTTCGAAATACAGAGTCCTCAACAGACTGGTCTTTCCGGAGCCTACGCGTCCGATGATATAGACGAACTCTCCCTCTTCCAGGTGGAAGTTCACCTCCTTCAGCACACAGATGCCGTGCCGCTGGTAGATATTCGCGTTCTTATAACTGATCAGCATCATTCCATCTCTCCTTTCGCTTTCGCCTCGCGACGTTTCTTGTCCCAGTTGGGGTCGTGGCGTTTCTGCAGTTCGGCAGCGACATCCTCTATGCGCATGCCCTTACTGGTCATCAGCACAATCAGGTGGTACAACAGGTCGCTGGCCTCATAAACCAACTTCTCCTTGCTTCCATTTGTCGCTTCGATGACAGTCTCCAGTGCCTCTTCGCCCACCTTCTGGGCAATACGGTTCGTGCCGTCCTTGAAGAGCGAGGTGGTGTACGAGCCCTCAGGCATCTCCTCACGACGTTTGTCGATGAAGTCCTGTAGTTCAGTCAGGAAGAGTAGGGGATTGCTCTCGTTCTCCTCACCCCAACAGGTGTCCGTGCCTTTATGACAGGTAGGTCCGTCGGGCAACGCCTTTACCAACAACGTGTCGTTGTCGCAGTCTTCGGCGATGCTCACCAGGTTCAGGTAGTTGCCACTGGTCTCGCCCTTCGTCCACAAACACTCCCGACTGCGGCTCCAGAAAGTCACCTTCTTCGTCAACAGTGTCTTGTCGTAGGCCTCTTTGTTCATATAGCCCAGCATCAGCACGTTCTTTGTCTTTGCATCCTGTACGATGGCCGGCACCAGTCCGCCACCCTTCTCAAAATCTATCATTGTTTCCTTCATTATTTCAATTTGGGTGCAAATTTACAAAAAAAGGGGGATATACCCCCCTTTTTCTTTCAGAAATTCTTATTTCACTCTGATTTTCTTACCTTTTTGTATGTAAACGCCCTTTCTCTGAGGCTCTCCCTGTAACTTTCTGCCGTCAATCGAGTACCAGGCACTTTCCGCAGAATCGGTCTTGATGTCCCTGATTCCTACCGACTCGTTGCTGGGTTGGGCGGCGATGCGGATGAAGTTGGGCCTTGCACCGTTTCTCTCTCCGTGAGTGGTGTATGCCTCGAAGGGACGTACATCACGAAGGTCCCGTGCAAACACACTGCCTTCTGCATAGCGGTCACGAGCCTGACCCACATTCACGGCATAGATGTATTCGTTCTGTGGGATGTACTGGAAGGTGGGCATCATGATGATGTTGTCACGGACAACCATCATTTCTTCCAATGGCGGTGTGGCAGGAACAGTGGTGTTTGAAGCCGAGAAGGTGACACGTCCGTTCAGATTGTATGCATCGGGATAGACCACCGTATTGTTCGGCATCGAGATGACGTAAGGCTTGTTGGCCTCCAGTGTGGCAGCACTATAGAGTCCGTCGGGCGAGTAGCCACGCAACCAGAAGTGTTTTGTACCGTTTGCACCGAAAGGTGTAATCTGTCCTTTGCTCTCGTGGGTGATTTCCTGCACGGTGAAGGGTAGGGCGATGCTTTCCCAGCCCCGGCTGACACCCACCTCTGTCTGCTGGCCGAAGTTTCGGGTATAACGGATTCTCTCGGCAGTGAATGCCTGTGGACAGTACCAGTTATTGTTTCCTGTAGCAGCATCCGTCAGCACAATCTCCTGTGCCTGACCATTCACCACCACATTCTGCACGCCTTGTGGTGCCAGCGAAGGCTCATTCACATAGACCAGCAGGTTTGGATTGTTAATACCCTGCAACATATCGGCAGTCAGCGCATACGAATTCTCCCATACAATGGCAGCAATCGTCTGTGCAGCCGCCTCACGACCACCTTCAACTTCCATAAAGGCTTCTTCGAGGGGAACATCCCCGCTCACCCATGCCGTCAGTCCATCGAAAGAGGCACCACTTTCTTCTAATTTATCAGCATATTTTGCCAATTCTACTATCTCGTTGGCATTCAGAGCGCGGTTATAGATGC
>Ga0247609_10001949_pt1 | contig 22963 bp, 39 predicted proteins | sample 172DNAGHGlowgp2_FD_193487 | JGI IMG/M metagenome (GOLD analysis project Ga0247609, IMG submission 193487) | Sheep rumen microbial communities from Palmerston North, Manawatu-Wanganui, New Zealand - 1728 DNA GHGlow gp2 | ecosystem: Host-associated > Mammals > Digestive system > Stomach > Rumen ...
AACATCAATAATAATATCAATGTCTTCAGTAACAGAATCTATTTTTATCGTACCAGTAGATGAATATTGCTATTCACTACTATTTTTATTTGATACACAATACCATCTTGCTTCATGTATGTTAGGGTTAATTACGGAATATGTAATAGAAAATCCCTTACCATCAAGTACCTCCTATGTTTTCTTAGGACTTGGTAAATTCAAGAATGCACTATAATCTTCCTACTACTAACCATTTAATTGAACTATTATATTCACGGTATGCATTTGTGATTCTGGAGGATCTGGTGTATCTGGATCATCTGGAGTTGGAGTATCACCACCATCAGATTCTTCCGTTTGTAATGTGTAAATTGTACCGTTAAGGTTTAATTTTAACTTATCGTTTTTAACATATATATATGGTAATGAAACCGTCTGCGCTCCATCCTGTATAATTGATAATTTTCCATTCTCACTATCATATTGAAATCCATACGATGGACTCCATATCTCAGCATATCCAGTGCCAGTATCCCATTTTAATGTACCAAGTTTAACTCCTTTTTTTATTCGGGCTTCATAATTTATACTTGGTGTACTTGATGGTGTTGTTGAACCACCGCCGCCACAAGCTATATTGATCCATTTATCACAATCATATACCTTAAGATAGAAATTTGACTGATACTTTGTTAACCATAGATTGTACTAATCATCAGGTGGTGTATCGGACTAGTTTATTATTTTGCGTCTATAACTCATTTCTTACTCTGGTTTTGTTTCTTTATCTTATCATTTTGTATTTTCTTTTCATCAAGACGTAACTTCTCATTGTCAATATGTTTCTACTAGTCGAATTTTTGATTTTCAAGTTGCATCTTTTGGTCAAATTGTCTTATTTGTTCAGCAAGTTGTTCTTGCTTAATCGTAAGATCTGGTGTTCTATCAACAGCATTATCAGCTTTTAATTCCATCTACATTTGAGCAATGATAATCTTTGTTTCATTATCACGGTCGTGCAAGTCTGCTTCATGTTGCATTTGCATTTGAGCTTGTTGAGCCTAAGCTTGTATTTGCTGTTGTTGTAACTGCTGTGCCTGCTGTTGCTGTTGTTCTATTCGTTGCTGTGCTTCAAGTTCACTTTGCTCAATCATACGAATCTTTTCACTGAACGAACAGGATTGGAATATCTTCATTGCAGTAGAGAAATTGATCATTTGGTTCTGTAATGCAGCCTGGACAAGCATATCGAGTTTTTGTGTTTGTTCATTTTCACGTGTAGAATCAGATCTTAAAACTATTCCATAATCACATGAACAGAACTCATCTGCATCAATCTCCATAACACGTTGTGATGTATCACTTGCAATATATGAGAATTTAATTGTCTTATCATCACGTTGACGTGCAGCATACTTTGCAGTATCAAGAAAACATTCAAGCACCCTACGCTTGCATTGGTTATGAAGGTTAAATACCCATTCTGTAATATGGGAAGATTGAAGAGTCGAACGCTCAACACCACCAACTGTTTCACGGTTACTGATTTGACCTTCTCTTTGTTTTGAAATACCAACAACATCTGACATTCGCATTGAGATTGAATCAAGTAATCCAATGAGAGTTGATATATATTGACCAGTATTTGATGAAATCAATGTTTGTGTGTTATTATTCATACCACCTGCCATAACACCTGTATTACGTCCATATTCTGCTTCATTGAATGAATCAACAACATTCAAATGGTTTATCTTTGCAAAATACAACCACTGTTCAACACTCCAACCTTTTGGCTTCTTTGCCAGGTCAAGTGTCAACATGCTTCCCCAATCAGATGCAACTGCTTTGTTCAAACGGTCTGCAACAACATCATACAAGTAGTTGTATGGTTTCATCATATCAACCAATGAATACGGTTTATGTCCATTAAAAGCATAAATCTGTCCAATGATACCAAAGTGGCATTTACTTGGATTTGTCATTGATGAATACTATACTGGTCTAGGTCCCATCTGTACATATATATTACGACCAATCTTAGTTCCTTCCCAAGCTTCATTAATCCAAAAAGATTTTACCTCTTCACCTTCATCTTCGTCAGCTATATATGAATCCATCTGCCATTCATAGTGTTCTTCACCTGTTTGTGGATCATATTTTTTTACTTCTTTAATCTTCTTACGAGATTTCCAGAACATACGAATAACACGAATATTACCAAATTGGTCATATGGTTGTGTGATATCCATATGTTCACCATAAGGTGTAAATGGATCAAATCCATCTGGCATAGAATCAAATATCGTATAAGCAGGACGATAGTCGTTTTCTCCCATATCAGTTACACCTGATCCGTTACCAAAATCATAAAGACTTTTCTCAAGTTGTTTGGAAAACTTTGCAAATTCCATATCTGAGAAATAGTAATCAAAAATTTTACCTATAGGCCAATATTGTGTAATTGTAATTACGTCTGCATCTTCAATACGATTTGAATAACCAGACATGTAAATCTGTAATTCAAATGGATTTAGTTTTGTAAGTATAGGTTCTCCTTGCACAATGTCACACATGTATGTTTCTTCTGCAAGAGTAATACCATCACGAAATCCATCGTTGAATATTGAATTGAAGTCCTATTCAGAAGCGAAATGATTTAGATATTCATTAGCTTGCTTTTCTCTAAAGTCTTGATATTCATATGTATAATACTTGTTTATTTTCTCAAGTTCCTATTGTTGGGTCTACTCATCAGGATAATTTGTCTGAGCCCATTGGATAAGACTTTGGAAAATAGCTGCTTTTTTGTCTTTTTCTATCTATGAGATGGATGTAGGATTTGTAACTATTACAGAATAATCAAATGGACGTTTGCTTTCTTCTCCTATCAGAAGATTTAGCTTTGCATTGATTATCGGATAATGCTGTATATTGTCAGGAATATAACCAGCTTGAATGCCATCTGGATTTATGACAAGAGCTAAATCATCCATATGGATCTTACCAAGTGTTAAATCCTAATTAATTCTCTTTGTATAAATATCCTGTCGTATCGCACCTTCATTCATTGAGTTAAGTGATTCCACGTAGTCAAGGTGACGCTTGCGCCACTTCTTTGTCTTAGCAGATAGTGGAATCTGTTGCTCTGGAAACGATAAAATATTATACTCCATACCTATTTATTTTTGTGTGCAAAAATAGATATTAAACATTCATATATTGAATAATTTAATATTTTTTATGCTTTAATATCAAAAGTATTTAATTCTTTATTTTTAAAACGATCTGTATAATTCTTCTTGAAGAATTCGTCATTTCCTGCATAGTCAGGGGAAGTCTCACGTCTGAATGCGTGATTTGCGAAATCACCCTCATACAGAATAATAAACTCTTGCCTATATAACATAAGTAAGCCAAATGCACGTACACGGTCAACATTAATATTTGGTGTATATAATATACATTCCTTCAAAAATGCACGATTTCTTACCTTGTACAACTACGGAACCATTTGTTCGTTACCATCTTTATCTTGCATGACTACTGGCTTTAAAAGCCAATCTCTTGTAAGTTGATTTGCATAATTGTTTATTGGTGCAGTTGCAAGAATTCCTTTTGTAGTATTTCCGTACAGGCCAGGCTTAACGTATCCCTTGTCTTTAAGATATTGTGGTGTGTCACATAATAAATGTAGGCTACGCATCTTTTGAAAATACGCATATACGCCTTTCAAGTTCTATTCGTAACAGCATTTACAATTATAAAATATACAAAGTTTGCGTAATAATTCATGTCCTTCATCTGCAAACATTGGACGACCAGTATACTCTGCAACAATTTCATCTGTAAATAAATCAAGTACAAATATTGAATATAATGACATTGTTTCAGAATTATCCTGGTCGATTGGATCGCAAGCGGCTATATATCTATTTGGTATCACGTCACCCTTGGAATCTTTTTGTGGCATTTGAAATATTTCAAGTGCTCCTCTTTGTTTGTTGTTTGCATCGTGTGGGAATGAGCGTATTGGCTCGTCATTTGTCAGTTGATATTCAACTTCTCCATTTTTATTTATCACCAGATCGACAACATACACATCATCAAATGCACTTGGATCATTGTCAAGCTGATTTACACGTTCATTAAGTTGTGCAACAGGGAACATGCTTGCTCGTACACGTAGTAATGCTTCTTGTGGTGTAATAGGAATTTCAGCGATGGTACGTGTAATACTATTTATATCAGTTGTGTTATATTTGACATCATAACGCGTAATCAATATCTTGAGCAACGAAGCTGTTACATCGGACACGCCATCGTGGTTATAATGTCCTTTATAATTGATATATCCTGGAAAAAAGAATGTTATTGTACGTCTGCCAAGTCCTGTTAAATCCCAATTATTAGGCAACGCATACATTCTATAACCCTTTGGATTATAAATAATTTCAGATGCTCCAGCAAAATCAGATTCTTTTTCACCTGTAGTACCAATCATATAACAAAATCCAAAAGCTATATCACCTTCAATCCAGGAAGGTTTCATAATATTATACATTTCCAGCACTGATGGAAAGCTACCAAATTCCTCTACAACAATCAGTTGCATACGTTTACCACGAATTTTTCCAATACTACTGTCTCCTGTTGTAACACCAAAAACTTGATTAAGAGTTCCCTTTTCTGTTTTGGTATCAAGATCAACATAACCACTCTTCCACTCCATATCTTTCATGGAGCTTTTAATACGACGTTTAGGAAACTATAATTCACTACGTTGAATAGCAAATTCATTGGCATAATTGAATTTATTCAATATACCATCAGCATCAAGGAACTCAGATGATGCTGATACAACAAGTGTTTTGACAGACTCCCTAACTTCTTCTGATTCACCAAGCATAAAGTATTTATCTATCATTGCAGCCATTGAATGAGATTTGGATTTACTACGACTTGAAATCTCACAGCCACTCTCACCACCTTCCCAATCATTGAATATGCCACCATTCTATGCTTGTTCTATATAATGGAATCTCCAATACACTCCTTCCCACGTATCTGGAAAATCAACACGTCTATTACCTTTTTTCTTTTTCTTGCCAGTCTGTTTATCTTCAATCTCATCGGTGATTTCCATCCTATAATAATTCAGATAAAAATACATGTTACCAGTAACCCACTCTCCATCTGATTCACGAACATATCCATACCAACAACGTCTAATCTCTTCTTTAAGCCATTTCATATATTGACTATTTGGATTAGGATTTGGCTTTAAATCTGTATAACGTCCTGTTTTTTTAAAATGTATTGCTGGTTGTCTGAAATAATCCATATCCTCAAGAATATGTGGCTTTGTAATATCAACGATAATTCTACCTTGATCATCCCTTGGCAAATCCTTAGCTCTTGGACGATTTGGGCTAATTAACCATTTGATAAATGGCACATTATCCATAAAATCCCAAAACTATGTTTGGATTTCTTCTGGATACTTTTCCAACTCCAACTATTCAATTGGTGTTTGAAATTCATTAACTTCACACGTTCTCATAATCAAATCATTATACCATCATCAAAGAAAGATTTTTCTTGAGCACCACGAGCACGACCAGTCTCTTCAATCTCTTTGGAGATAATCTTTTCAGCTTCAATGATATCCTTGGATAATTGTGGAACTTGACGTATTGCTTGTGTAATAGTACTTACAGTATATATTGGTTTACCGTTATTATCACGTTCATTTAAATCAATGTTTTCCAAGTATGTACTTAACTTGTCAACTGCGATTTTTGTACTTTGTAATAACTTGTAAGACATGGTAATTACATGTTTTTTATATATTTCAATACAATCCTTAAGTTCTTTTGTCAACTTGAATTTCTTGTCAAATCCTTCTTGTTGGATGATCTCACTTAAACGTTCATTATCGTCCAAGATATAACTATATGAACTTCTTGGGTCTGCATAATGATATATTAATGACAAATATGACATTAATTTGTCATAATCATTATCCTTATATTTTAACCATAAATCCCTAAGAGGTTTAATTAACATCAATTCCTCGGTTGGATGTATTTCATAGTTCTCTATTTCAATCATGTGCATAACATATTCCTCCATACAAAATAAGGCTGCATAAACTAGTATACAGCCTTATGAATAAATAAAAAAAATAAAAAAATATTATAAAAAAATAAGAATTATACTGTGATAATTTCAGGTGTTACAACAACGATATCTGAGTCTTCAACTTCTTCATATTCGTCAATTACAAGTACGACATCATTTTCCTGTAACAACATATATTCAACACCGTCAATCACTTCTGTTGGAATATCGTAACGCACAATCTTTTGTTCCATAATATCACTCTTAATTGAATTTTGCTCATATTTAAGATGTGCATATCTTGCAAGATTAAGCATGACAATATCACCTGGTTTCATTGTTTTGACAAACGGACCAACTTCAAATACTTTCTGATAGAGCTTAATATTGCCCTTCATTGTATTCTTATTCAACATTCCGTTGACCAGTTCATCCTTTTCATATTTATCCATCGTCACAAGAATTCCTGTGAACATTGGATGTGCTCTTTTTATTTTTAACATGATATTCTATCTGATTTCTAATTTTTTGTCTCTTCTCCAAATAATGTTCGTACGTACAATATATTTTACATAAACTTGGTATATTAAATACTGTTTGTAACTTATCGAATTCTTCCTTACTTAAATCCTCTTCAGTCATTAAAGGAAGTGATTCGATTACACCGCGTATATACCTCCAATATTCCATATAACACTTACGAACAGTTGATACAGGTAATCCCAATTCTTGAGCCGTTTTCTATACGGCTACATCGTAATTATTCATGTAAATCGAAGTATAACAATAACTTATAATCCTTTTCGTTGGTAATCTTGGGAAGTAATCTAGGATTAATCTTCCCATCAACTATAATCTTTGCTTTCTTTAATTTACTCATGGATACCTGAAAGCTTGAGGAAGGCATGTTCAGATTTTCTCTTACCATGTTTTTAGTATCAGCGCTAAATAGAAATTGATCCAACATGTCTGGATCTGAAATCTTTTTCGAGTACTCGTATCTAACCCTACAAAATTCTGCAAGTAATTTCAATTCCGCATTAGACAAATGATGTATTGGCTTTAAGATCTGAAACCACTTTTCAAAGAAATCTGTATTTAGAGAACATGGGATACGTATTGCGCTATCAATCTTAGCCTTCCTCTCTTCCATTACTTTCCTGGCGCATTTACCTCTTCTTTTGGAAGAGTCATAATATCCTTGATTTCATCAACACATTCAATTGCAAAATCACCAAACTTGTCAGCATACTTCACAATTTCAAACAGATAGAACAAACGTTTTTCAACTCCATTTGTCTGTCTTATTTGCTGCTGCAATTGTTGATTTTGCTGCTGTAATTGCATTGCCACGTTCATTAATTCTTCGTAAGTCAATGCTTTCTTCTCTTCATTCTCTTGAGCTTGTTGCCCATCTGTACGTGCTTTTTCTTCCATTTTCAATAAATTTATGATGATATTTTTGTTCAAACATTTGTTTCCATTCGTCGATTCCACATGAATCTATATCCATTCCACCACATGCATCGCAAAAACACTATTCGTCACTAAGATTCATAATCTTTAATGACAGACATTCCTTGCAATAATACACAGGTTCTGAATTATATTCTTCCAATAATCTATCCTTCTCTGTCATATCTTTATATTTTTAAAATTATGAGCCGCCTGTAGGATTCGAACCTACGTGTTCCAAAGGAATCTTGATTACAAATCAAGTGCAGTCAACCACTGTGCCAAGGCGGCATTACACGTTTTTTACAGGAAACGTGTAAAACCAACAATTAAAAACAAAATTTCAATGAAAAAATAATTACTCACCAACCTTTTTCTTTATCCTTTTAGGTTTTGGCTGTTCATTCAAAGCACGCATATCTTCAAGATGCTTATACTTTGTTTTCCAGTCATTTAATTCATCTTGTAATGCTTGATTTTCAGATGAATAAGCTTGTAATTGTTCCATTGTGGTATTTACGATTTTTGTTAACCCTTGAATACGTTCATCACAATCTTTATTTATTTCATCTTCAGTCAATTCGTATATACAATATCCCATAATTGTATAAAGCAGAAAACCGATAATTACAAGCCATGGTTTCATAAAGATTGTAACAAGTGTTGACGTTGTTAAAAATACAACAATTAACAATACGATACACCAAGATTTTTTATTCATATTCCTCTATATTAATTATACTTTTCAAATTGTTTAAATTAGGATATATACTTACAATTGTTTCATTGGTATTCTTATTTGTAAAATAATATTTTTGAATATCGTTATTAATTTCACCAATCGAACAATCTTGTTTCCTTTGTATTTCAATATCTTGTTCTGTAATACCAAGCTTTAATAACTTACGTTCCAAGTTGCTTGTGGTATAGATTTTGTTGTTATATATAAATGTTATTTGTTCCTTAAATTTACTCATAATCGTTGGGGTGGTGGGACTCGAACCCACAATACTTTGGTTTTCTTTCCAACATTATATCGCTATAACCTTATTATAAGTTGTTGGCTGGACTATACCTTCACCATGTACTATGTATTTAGGTGGCTGGCGTCTAGTCTCTACACATTTATATCTTTTGATAATTTAGCTCGGTATTGTCTAAAATAGAGTTTCACCGAATTTGCCAGCATTCACTAATGAGTTTCCTGCAATAGTGTCCAATTAAAGTCGAGAGACCAAGGAGTCTAACCAGTTCCTCAACACCCCATTCATTACCAACACTTCTATTGGTAATGTTTCAATCGTTATTTAACAATTAGTATGAGCTAACTTATCGTTATACCTTACATAGAATTCTTCATTTTGGAATCCAAGCTGGTGAACTAAAACATCAAAGCTTGCAACAATATCCAACACGCTATTTGCAAAATGTTTACATAATTCAATGTATTCCAATTTACTATTTTCAATTCTACGTTGTTGTTCAACTTTGTCTTTATTAAATTGATCCAAGCGAGAAACAAGTTGTTCAATATACTTATTTTTTAGATCAATTGTTGTCTGCAAATCCTCATATTTCATTGCGTGTTTATCCTTGTCACATTGACATTTTGGATTTGTGTTCATTTTAAACTCTTCCTTTTTACCATTCTTGTCGATATATGTCATATTGAATTCAATATTTTCACCGACAAGATCTTTAAACAATTCCTTTAAAGCATTAAGTTCTTCCATATTATATTAATTAGTATTTAACTGATATTTCATTTAATTCATCTAAAAAATTAATAAATGCCTGTTCGTTTGTACATTGAAGGAGTTCCGTCATCTATATAATATCCTTTACGTATTTCAGACATGTATTATATCCAAATGCAAGCTAATCTAATGTAACATTATCCATAATTATTTGTTTAGACGATGCAAAATTACAAAATATTTTTTATTTGTCAAGGATTTTTTGTAAAAAAATTCAAATAATTTTACATCGTCTTAATTATCAATTAATTATTTTGCAACTTTAATCTATACATTATCTTTTACTAGACTTACAACAGAGAATTTTCCACCAGACAAATGTTTCATCCATTCGTCAAGCAACACGATTTGAGCCTTCTTGCCAAGGCCAAAAGGATAGCTGTAAATCTGTAAGATAATAGGCTTATATAAATTATCAGACAAAAATCTATCATCACTTCCACAAAGCTCAAGAATTCTATTTAATACAAATACGTCATGACGTGTACGTGGCATTAAAACATAATACTTACAACCAAATGAATCTAATAATGGATCTCTTGAGTCTTCTGTACAATATCCATAACAATTTAATTCTGTAAGCAAGACACCAAGTTCAGATTTTTCATAGTTAGCACATTCATATTCTGTTTGAAACTCAGTTCCATCGAATGCAATGTACACTGTTGATTTTGTTGTTACTTCTTTTTCTTTCTTCTCCATATTCTATAATTTTAAAGTTAGTTTTTTATTGATTCACAGCATTTGGCAATATATTCACACAAATATGCATAAGGTTCATCATTGTCAGAGTCTGGCTCTGCACCTATAATATCATATATATAGTTTGTTGCATGTATAGATTCATGTGTTATAATCGGAGTGGTCAATGCATATATATCTTCAAATCTGATTAATATTCCATTCTTTTCATGCGATTGTGAATACACGTGCATTGTGTCCGCATAACCATCTAGTGGTATAGATTTCAAATCTACATCAAAATCAAATTCCGCAAATTCACTTTCACCTGCGTTTACTGATATCCATAATGTTACTGGATATATATGTAAATCAAATTCCTTAATCATAATTATCAAATTCTGGGTTATTAAATAATTCCTACATTGTTTCAAACATTTCAATATCATGGTCTGTCCATGATTCTGGGTAATACCCGTTCTCTACATCAATGTTTATATGTACATTTTCCATATTAAAATACTATCATATTATCAACAAGTTTATACTTTTTTCCATTGACTACATATTCTGTTTCTCCTGATATGGTAAACCAAGTTCTCACAATATCAAGTATTTCATCAATAGTCTATTCTGTACTATATATCATACGATTGAATTTCTAATATTCATATTCCATGAGCTGTAAATTTTTGGCAAAGATATAATAAAAAAATAAATGCTGCAACTTTTTTGACAAAAAAAATTACAGCATTTAAAAACATTATTTTGCTTGCATTATACTATTAAACATTAATACATCATTTGCAGATGGTGATGTATGAACATTATTTACAAAATCTTTAAATTGATTTAAAAATGATCCCATTTCAATTAATTGATCAACATCATAATTATTTGCCTATGCTACTGGAGTTAATTTAGTATTATCAAGGTGTAGCATTGATGGCTCGTATGCTCTGTCGATCTAATAATTATATTTACGCTTTTGACCAAGAGAAAAGAAAATTAACTATTCATCACCGCTGTTATCTAATAACTTTTTACCAGATTTAACAGCTAATTTTTTAACAGTTGTTTTTGCTTTGGTTTTAAAATTACCAACAGCCTTTTCTGATAAATTCGATAATCCACCACTGCCGGTTCCCGAGAAATCCATATTTAAAATAATGCGCTCTCCGTTATCATCTATTAATGGTAATTCCCAGTGTCCCTTGGAATTATATACAATTGGCATATCAGAGTCGCCTACCCATGCAAATGGCATTTCACCATATACCTAATGATTTTCCTTTGTTAATTTTATTTCCGGATTTAATCTACCATTTTTAAATAATGGAACAATTTTCTCACTACCATCATCTTGTGTTATAATGGCACGGAAATTTTGTTTTAATGCTTTTTTATCTCCTAAAAATATTCCTCTTGCAAATCTTCCCTTGCCAGATCTATCTGAATGAACTTGTCTTACAAATTCATCCTACGCCAATCCCAATAAACCTTTACCATTTTTCTCTCCTTGTTTTCCAAAGACAAATGATCCTAGTTCTTGACCAAACTCTCCAATTTCCTTATTACGATATTGCATATCTGGAACATTGATTTCCATAAAACCGTTTTGCCACTATAAACCATCACTACGTGTATTTTTTGCAGCATCCTTATTAAGTTGATAAACCTGACCATATAATCCCTTTTTTGTTTTAATCTAAGCCTAAAATCTTCTAAATGCCCTACGTGATTGCTTTAATGTTGTATCAAAGTGATTTAAAAATCTATCAACCTATGCATCAATCTATTTAGCCGTTTCACCATTGAAACAGTCATCATAAAATTCATCTTGTTTCATCAATGGGAATCTATCTACATAATCACCACGGCTATATATATATTCTCCGTCTCGTTGTAGACATTTACTATAAAATGCAATATTTTTGGCTTTTAATCTAAGAATATCTCTTAACGCTAATTTATCAGCTGTTGAATTTACATCATGAGTCAATAACTGTGCATTTTTATCTGTTATTTTGAATTTATACTACCAATTAAAATGACCGTTTTTAGTTAATATTTCTCCATCGGCACCTTGTAATTCCTTGTTTAACGACAAATTACTAATAAAGTTCCATACGTTTCTATTTTCATCCTCAGCCAAATCACGTTTAAGAGCTTTAGGACTAAGATAGTTTAAGAAATCTTTCACTTTACTGAATTCATCAAATCCACCAGAGTGAGAATATAGATAGCTAGATACACCTTTCTTTATATACTATCCACCTTTCACTAACCCTTCCAACGATCCACCAGAAAATGCAGATGCAAGCATTGATGTGGCAATTGATGCAGCTGTATTAAATTCCATATCTTCCTTTAAAAAGTCATAAAAACTCTTATCATTATTAAGATACGATATTACATCTGGCATTGCATAACCTGAATTACGGAAAATTGTTCGCAATGAAGGATGTGACATATATTCAGCATATTTCTTTGTTAATACATTATTATATGTATTCATACTATCAAATAAAGCATTCTCAACTTGATTAAAATGAGTTTTATTAACCAAGCGATTAAATTCCTTCTATGCAGCCTTGTATTGCATAATACTTCCAGCTGTAGTACCACCAATGGCAATTAAATTAGAAGCTATATTAATTTCCTGTTCTGACAAACCCAAATCAAATGTATTATTAGCTGTGCTTATTGCGTTATTTGCAACTGAATTTAGAGCTGTATAATCAAGCATAGATAATGTTAAATTTGTCATAGGACTGGTTTCTCTCTTTAACGCTAATTTTGCTAAACCTTCTTTAAAAATACGCTGCTTCTCTGGGGACAATATCATCTATATGGCCTTATCTGGATGTTTGGCGACGAATTCACTTGTGAGTTTTCCAAGTTTAACAATACTACTATCTGCTATTTTTTTAACTCCTTTACCAACTAACTCTGTAGCTACATCACCACCAATAACATCTAAAACAGGAGATCCTGCATTATACATTGTCTAACCAATGGCATTTACTGCATTATATAATCTGTCATCAAATATTTCCTTGGTAACATTATCGCTTAAATATTTATTTGATAAATATAACGCATCATCTGAATATGTTGTATGATCAGGATTGGATGGCATTATTATATTACCTTGAATTTCAGATTCGTGCTATTGTTTTGGTAATGATTCAATTAATTGCAACTATAAGTCACGACCAAAATTTCCAAATAAAGCCAAATAACCCATGTCTGATTCTGCATCATATTTATCATTATATTTGTGATTTTGAACTTTGTCTGAAATATCACTTAACTTCAAAAATGCATTTGTTAAAAACGATTCGTCATCATTTGTCTAATCAAAATATTCCAATGCAGTCAAATATGCTAATATCATGTTTGAACTAGCGTTCTTAAATGATTCAGCATCAGTATATTGATCTAAATAATTTGCGGCCTATTGGACGATATCGTCATTTGCACCAAGTGTTTTAAATAGCGCCTAATTATACTCTTTAAGATTTGTTTTAAAATCATCGCTATTAAGTTCGTATACACTATTATCGCCATTGATAATCTTAACATGTCCGGTTTGATCAACGCTAACAATTGCTGTTGGATCCAATAACAAAGCATTTTCATAGGCTTGTTCAACCGAACTTGGATTACCGTGTTGATAAAATCGTTTATTCTTTTCTTTATTTAACCAATGTTTTACGTTAGTATTTTCTGTATTTTCAAGATAGAAATCTAATGCTTTGTCACTAATATTATGCATCCATGTATTGAATGTTCCAATATTACTATCTGTCAATGGAAGATTATTGAGTATAATTAATTGTTCTTCATTATTCGAATCATTATTATAATCATCCATAATAGTACTATCTGGTGTAAAAAATGCAGTATCTGGCAACTAAAGTTCTGAATGATTATTTGCACTATCCTATGCTGTATAATTTTGTTTAAATGCTTCTGCTATATCAGCTTTCTCTAAGCCATCATCAGAAGTTAAATATTTTAAAGCCGAATCATTTTGTGGGTTATATGTATAGATATCGCTCTATTTCTTCTGAAATTGTTCTTCATTAATAGAGTTTTTAACATGCTAAATACGAGCGTTTGCCTACTCTTGTTCAAATTGATTTAATTCATTAGAACGTACAATCTATTCTTTACGTGATTCAGGCATCTATTCCCATATCTCTGGATAATATCCATATATTAATCCGTCTTCTTGTGGAGTAATAGAATTATTGTTTAAATCTGAAAATACCTGATTTAAATACTATGAACGATCTTCAATTTGTGGTGTTTGTTCTTGATGCGTAACGAATTCTGTTTGATTACTTTGTATGACCTCTGGCTAAACATATTGATTTTGCTAAGCTAATCTAGCGTTTCTCTAGGCAACAAATTGACTAATTGCAGGTGAGTATACATTATTAATATAATCAATATAATCCTGATTATCTGTATAATCGTAATTATTTGGAATTAATAATAGATCGTTTGTTCGAATCAAATTCGGATTCTTTAATCTATTTTCATATGCAATAGCACGTGTAAGATTGATATCTCCACGTGCTATTTTGCTTAAATTGTCATTTGGCTATACTGTATATACACTATATGTCAAACCTTGTGGTTCTGGCATTGGTTGTATTTCTGGTGTATATAACTATGATTCATTATATAAATCATCTAATCCTACTAAATAATTATCTTCCATATTATATACTATTAATATCTTACTATTGGTATTTGCTAATAACTGAATGGTTTAATAAGTCCTCCACCATATTGAAATCGTAACGGTAAACCTTGATCATCATATTGAAAAACATTATCAATATAATTCAATGGATCTTGTTTTAGTGTCTCAATTCTAAAATGATCTGGATAAAAGTAATCAAGAATATCCTATGCATACTTAACACGTTTTGCATATTCAGCACCTTTGCCAGCTTTTTCAAATACACGTTCAAACATCTTTGTCCGTTCATCTAAAGGACTTAATGAATCCGACATGACCTTATTCAAATCTTCTACAGACCACATTTCGTTATTATCAACACGTTTCTTATATGTGTTATTATAATAATCTTGATATTGATTAACGTATTCTTTGTTTTGCTTCGAGGGATATAAGTTGTATTGTTGTTTAACCTTATCCCATCTATACATGAAGTTGTTGTATTCATCCATATAATCGTCAATGTTGTCATTTATTAAATGTAAATACCAATCAATCTAACCAAGATCCTTATCTTTAATTCCCTATGAATCCATCCATTTGTTAGCCTTATTACGTTGCGAATCAATCATTTGAAACAAACCATATGCAGAGCTTTCAGGATTTTTTGCTTTTGGATTAAATGAACTCTCCTTCATAATATTACCCATAATAGCAGCTCTATTATATGGATGTACATTACGTTCTCCAAGATAATCCCATACAGTCTTCATATAATCCAATTTGTTTTTATCTACATAGTCTGACAACGAACGTTTTTGTGTTGATTGCTATGGTGTAACCTAATTAACCTATAACTGGTTTGGACGTTCATATTGATTTGGATTGACGTATGCAGCATCGTTTAAAACATAATCTTGCATATATTGTGGTAAATATGTAAAGTTATCAGGATGTCTTGAAACCAACTCTTGCAAGTATGGTGCAATAAAGTTTTGTGTATTTTCAACAACACCACCATATTGTCTTGAATGTGTATTTACAGGATACTCAACTACATATTCACCGGGGAAGAAGTAGTTATTACCCTATGTCATATATTGTATATTACCTAAATTATCTTTTCCTATTAAATCTATCTCAACATTTTTCATTGTAATTGGAGTTCCTTGTGTTGTTCCAACTATTCCTGTTATCTTACCTTTAAGTCTTGGATTTAACTAACCCATGTTGTCCCAATTTATTTGACCTCCGTTTTGTTTTTTATATATATTAAGTGGTTCTTCTCCAAAATATAATAATTCAGTTTCTTTCGATGGATTAATCGAATTAATATAATCAGCTTTACTTGCATCACTCCAATATCCAAATGGCTCTCTTATCCATGGTGTATAAATACCATTCTTATTTCCATGATTTATTTCTATAACTCCATTTGAGTTGTTGTTGGGCCATAAATGATAATTGAAATCACCTTCATTAAACCAATTTATAGGATTTTTCCCAAGCTCATATGGTCTTACTACTTTTATTGGATCTCCATAAAGCCTAGCATATTCTTTTTTTGGAGTAATCCAAATAGATTTTGTGCCAGCCCAAGGATGTGTTGCTGCATATTCTTTAAAAGCCTATTCATCAAGTATTCCAATTTGTCTTGCAACACGCGGATCATAAAAAACACCTCTATAGAATGAATTTGCATCTTTGATAAGATTTTTACCTTCTTCATATATTTCGTTCAAAGGTGTTGAATAACTATACTACACAGGAGAAAAATCATGTTTTGATGCAAAATTATTTCTAGCATTTTCAAAGTCATAAATATAACTAGCCCTTCCATAATCTGCTGTCAATTGATTGGATTTTGGAGTTATATTATTAACTTTAATCTCATTTACAAGTAATTGTGGCTAATCAAATTTTGTTGCATCAATACCATTTCGCATCTGGTTTGCAATCCTATAATTTATGACAGGTCTTGAATTCCAATATCTTGCCTATGGAAGTAAACCAAAACCAAGGTTTATTGCGCCACCAATAGGATCTCCTGATAAAAATCTTTCATATGCATTACCAAAAAGAAGTCCACTCCCGATATATGGGGTAAAATATAATGCATTATATACAGGATCAGATTCCATCTTTGCATTAATCTATCTTACAACACGCTATACTGCATTTGTGTCTTTTGCCTGATATAATCTAGCATTATCACCTTGTGTTGCTAAAGCTGCTTCTTTTGTATTGTACATAGGATTTTCATACTGTATATATGCTGGTGCAGTAGTATTATCCTAAATGATTATAGGCTCTTCCATTGAAGCAAGTATTTCTTCAATAGGCTTGATTTTGTTAAGCAGCCCTGCTTCTTGAAACAAATGTCCACCATCCTAATGTGTCCAATGAGAGACGTTGATTGCAAACTAGGCCCTTTTCCTAGTTAAAGGATTCTTACTATGTGCTAATTCATATTTTGACTTACCTGTTCTTCTCATTGTTTCAGTAAGTGCACCTTTATTCTTTGGGTCAATATGGATTGAACCACCAGTTTTATATATTTCATCCTCACTATAAGGCCTATATTCCTAATATATATCCGGATATTGCTATTGATTGATTATAGATGGTATAAATTTGTTATCGTCAGTCCAACGACCACCATATCTTGGTCCCTGTGAATATATTGATTCTTCGCTAAATGTAGGATGGTTTGGTAGCTTATATTTATCAGTGAAATGTCTAGGCTCCTATTCATTTAACCGTGATATGGCATCATCATAATTTTCATTGAAATACCGTTCGTAGTCATATCCTGCTTTCTCTGAATTAAGTTCTAACCATGGATATTTATTATGCATTGCACCGAGCCATGATGTGTATGTAGTCCTTGGATTTGTATTAATACTCTAATTATACAATTCCTACATCTATGATTTATCAGTAATTCCTTGCGAGACAAAGAACTATATCCACTTTGACTTATCCTATATATTTAAATCTTTCCATTCCATAGCAATAAATATTAAACCAACACTTTTTTACCTAACCCGTAAGTATATCTTACTTTTGTACATAACGGCTTGTAATCACTATGTATATATTCTGCATATATGTCATTTATGTCAGTAACACACGAACAGACTCCAAGATCATATATCAAATACAATTCATCATTATTTTTCATATACCAAAAATTTTTGCAAAGATATAAAATTATTGTGATACATATAATATATAGTAATAATATTTTTATGCAAAATACTAACTATGTATCAATCAATATTCTTGATTTCTTTCCAATGCGTTACGAATTCAGTATATTCATCAATCATCAAATCATAACTTATTCTTATTGTGTTGCCCACGTACTCTACGTGCCATGGAATATGATTAATCAATTCCTCAACCATTTTATGTTTGGTGTACCTAATAATATAATCTTCCAGGTTATCGCTATGCATACTTAATTGGCGTAATTCATCCATATTAATTATTTGTTGATATCTAACTCTTTGAAGTTCATCCATAAACATATTTTCATTCATCGATTTTAAAGATTATACTAAGTTTTCTATTGTTTTCTATACATTGTTTACGTGATTGAAAATCACCTTTCCAGAATATTTCAGGATTAATCTGATAACATCCTCTTGCACCAGATATAAGATTTGATTTTTTTAATTCATTCAATCCATTGTAGATACTTTGTTTTGGAACATGTAAAAATTGTGATAACTCATCAACTCTCGGTGCCGGCAAGTATACTTTTCCTGTATTAAACTCTGCGTTTTCACATAACCACGCTAGAATATTCCGTACATTTTCCCCTTTTAATTTATATACAGGAGCCATAAACTCAAAAAATGTCATATAAAACTTATCTGATTCTTCTGTATAAACAAATCGTTTTTCATTTTCAACATTACCTATAATCTCTCCTGTTTCAGGATCAATTACATCTACATGTTTTTCATAATATTTATGCTTCATAATGATTGATATTAATTTACTGTGCAAAAATATAAATATTTACTGAATTACAGGTAATGTTTTTACATTTTTTTTCACAATCTTACTTGATTTGCGTTAAGATTTCATCGTTTAAAAGTAAATATTCATCGTTTAAAAGTAAGTTTTCATAATTATACAGTAAGTTGATTTACAATAAATCATTGATAATGAAATAGATGTGAGCAATTCTATATATTATCTTATCCTAACTTATTTCTTCTTTTTAATTTTTTATTTTTTTATTTTTTTTAGAGTGATATAAGTTATGGGGAGTGAAGGATAACCTCCCATCCACCTCCCCTCCCATCTATTGGATGGGATTGTACCCCCTGGGTCATTATCAACCTATCCATATACACTTGACAGACTGGAATCAGTGTATATATACTAACAAGACAGTCATATTCAACTAATAAAGACATCTGACACTCCTAAAGATGTCCTGTTACAAGACAGTCTAAGAGTCGCAGTGGAGGCGGCAAGGAATACAAAATGACTAATAATATTATAAAAGAAGAAAAAATCACCACGGGTGTCTATAGATACACCTTTGAAAGTGGTGACGTAATCGTGACATGCGGCCAGACTCCAAAGGCCGTGTACGACATTGCCCACAAAAACCATGACAAGGGTGGCAGTACAGGGAACTGCTACCTAAACGGGGAGCTATGTTCCCTGAAGTGGGCGATGGAAAAGATAGGAGTCGCCTAAAAATATACTCCACTACCGAAATCCTATATAGGAGAGTAGGTAGTGGTTTTTTATATAAATAAATCAATTGATTGAAAATATTTAAACTTGGCCAACCACCTCCGATGCTATCCATTAGATAGTTGAATAATATATTGTATTCAATATATTAGAAAATTTAAACTTTCCAACCAACTCCTTTGCTATTTCTTGCCAGAAATAGTTCTTCTATTACTGTAACGCGAGCATCAGCATATGCTCGTCACCATGAATAATAGTAGTGGTGTATCGGGTGCTTTACAACCAAGAGAGTTGCACCACGAAAAGAAACCTCTTGACAAACTGCTGTCATTAAAATAAGTCCCAAGACAGCTGGGCAACAACTATGGCCGAATTGCTGACTAACAACAATGCTAACTTGAACAACAACATTGCTTGGACTCCGTTCAAGCAATGGGTCAAGGATGTGCTCATCCCCAAAGGAATGAAGAGCAAGCAGTTCCGTACTGTAAACACCAGACGTGACCCCAATGACCCAAGTAAGAGAATTGCCACTGACCCATACAACACCTTGCGCTTCTACAACAAAGATGGCAAGTGTATGGACAAGAATGGCAATCCCGCTTCTGATGAGAGCTCTGAGCTCATCATTAAGGTAGCGAAAGCTACCCAAGAGAAGCAGGGAATGTCAGGCACCGACTTCACCTGGGATTGGGTGAAGGAGAATATGGACGCTCTCCAAATTGGAGAGGTTGTGTCCATGAGCGGGCTGCATTCCATGGTCATGGCTCTCGGTGCTGTGACTACTGAGGTCGACCTGTCCGACTTCGACTAAGGTCAACATACCACAATACAGGCTGTCTTCAACAGATAGCCTGTATTGTCATTTTCTTGAAAATACTTTTGTTCTACCAAAGGACAAATGTATTGTCATCCAACAGCTATACTACAATAAGCTAAATGTATTATCAGTCGCATTGTACGATGCTTGAACTGGTCTAATACATTTGTTCTACAAAAAGTATGAGCTGATAGAATGTGGGGCGTCCGCAAGGACGCTTAGTTTACCTACCTACAATTCTTGATTTGTACATATGTTCAACCTATGTTTCTAAAATTCCCTTAATGTGTAGAATTATTAAAACAGAAGAAAAAGAGAGAAAGAAAGGGTAAAAGAGAGAGAGAAAGAAAGAAAGTAATATAAAGAAAGAAAGAGAGAGAGAAAACCTCCTAAAGAAAGAGTAGAAAAAGAAGAAGACTCGAATTTGAAAAGACTTCTACACTTTCTAAGGTTAATTCGTTCATTCTCTGTGGGTTAAACAAAAAAATGGGATTTTAAAAGAAAGAGGTACTTGAGATACTGTTAAACAAAATTCCCTTGTACTATCTAAAACATTTCATTGAATTGTTTATGAGTTGTGGAAATACTTTATACAGATTTTGAGTTAGGGTGTTAGTATAAAATGTTGATAATGAGGAAGTTTGTGCACAATTATTCCTACTTCTAAGATATTCCCAATTCTATGATAGTACGTATTACGTACTAATTGATATAAAAAGGTAAACTAAAACAAACAAGCTAAATATCACATCATATATACAAAAAAAAACTCAATATAAAATATCCTGTTGACTATTGAAGTAGACATATACAGATATTGATATAGGATTTCCAAGATGTTGAGGAGTAGATTTCTTTTAAACAAAGTTTTGCTACTCTTTTAAAATTTTATTAAGATGTTGAGTAATAACAATATTCTTAGTAATTTTGCAAAATAAAACTAAATAAATTCAATATGAAGAAAATAAACATTACAAAAGAATAGTTAGAAAAACTATTAAAACAAAATCTAAGTTCAAACAAAATAGCAAAACTACTAAATGTAAGTGCTCCATGTGTAAGAAACTGGATGAAAAAATGGAATTTATCATCTAATTATCTTTCTATAAAAGATAAAACTTGTTATAGAACAAATACACATAAACAATGTCCTTGCTGTGGAGAAATAAAATCATTAGAAGAATTTGACAAAAGACCTAATGGAAATGTTTATTCTTATTGTAGAAAATGTTGTAATGACAATAGATATAAACTATTAAAAAGAATAAAACTACAAATAGTAGAAGAAATGGGAGGATGTTGTTCCATATGTGGGTATAACAAAAACTTATCTGCATTAGAATTTCACCATTTAGATATGACACAAAAAGACTTTACAATATCTAATGGCACAACCACTAACATAGAAAAGATAAGAGAAGAAGTAAGTAAATGTATATTAGTATGTGCAAATTGTCATAGAGAACTTCATTATCCCCAAAACAATTTAGAAGAAATAGCACAAAACAACAATATATAACTATAAGTTTTAGGTGTAAAACGCAAAATACAAAACTATGAAACTAGACCAACAAGAACTTGAAAACTTACAATCAGAAATCAATGCTATAAAAAGTAAAAACTCTTCAGATGACATAGATGTTATTGAAGAGTTTCTTGAAATTGTTGAAAAGAATCTATCTGAAAACTATAAATTTCTTGGAACAGATTGTTACAAGAAAGACAATGTTTACAGATTTCAAGCCTTTATAGATGGAACAACAAAAGAAGTTAAATCACAAATGATTGATTTCTTATGTATGTATCCTGAATTAATAGGTAAGAATGTTTCTGTAAACTATCGTGGTGGGTTCAGAATTGTTCTTACAATGAATCTGATTGCTGATTAAGTTTCGGAGCAAATGTGCTTGGCAACAGAAAACAGTAAACTTTCTCTATAAATCGAAGAGATTATGCAGAGCGATACTGCTATGGAGAACGGAGAAATGCAGATTTTGCATAATGGACGCATTATGTACCAGAAGGTGTTAGGTTCGCATTGATGGATTAACTGCATGGATAAAGTAACCAACCTGTAATGCCTGAAACAGGGAAGGTAGACCGTAGACATCCTCCATATTGGAAGTAGGATGAGAAGGCTTTTTTAATTTGAAAACAACTTAAAAACATCGATTAAAGAATTTAATGCTTGATATATGAGACCACGTAAACAAATGTGTGTATACACTTCAGAAGTGAATACACCAAAAGACAGAACATGTAAATCAGTTTCAAAGGAAAGAAAACTTGCTTTTAATAAACTGAAAAACATGCCTAAGGAATTCCTACAAACCCATGCGTTTGTATATTCATGCAAACGTAAAGAGTTTGATGAAATACCACTGCAACAATACGACCAATACAAATTGTCTGGCTATGATGTAGTTAGATTTGTTTAATTACATATAAGACTTATACAATGCCAAACATTGAACAAATCCGTCAGGCAATATCACGTACAGATGCAGGTGAATTATCTAAAGAACAAATCTATGATCTCCTTGAAGAAATTATTGATTTCAAGGAGATCTTTAGATATTTGCCAAACGACGTATCAGAGTGGTATGAACAAACTTCCACTTTCATTGAACAATACAATGATGCACTTGGAGGTGATTGGGAGGGGTAATAGATATAATTCTTTAAAAATATAAAAATATAAATTCATTGTGCATAGGCGAGAAA
>Ga0247609_10001951_pt1 | contig 22961 bp, 19 predicted proteins | sample 172DNAGHGlowgp2_FD_193487 | JGI IMG/M metagenome (GOLD analysis project Ga0247609, IMG submission 193487) | Sheep rumen microbial communities from Palmerston North, Manawatu-Wanganui, New Zealand - 1728 DNA GHGlow gp2 | ecosystem: Host-associated > Mammals > Digestive system > Stomach > Rumen ...
CTCTTGGAGTTTGTATTCATTCCGCAATATATCTACGAAACCATGTTCTCTGTTTTTTTGCAAGATAATGTGTATTTTTTCTTAATAATTCTTCCATTTCATCATAACCATATTCTCATTTAATATATCATATAACTTCTTTATATCCAATTCATTGCATCGATTGCAAAGACGGAGAATATCACTGATTCAAAAGTCATTTTACTTCATCAACCAATCAATTTTTAAGCATATCTTTTATTCTTGAATTTATAAGAATATTAGTCTCTTCCTTCTCACGCCACAATCACATCATCAATAACGGATGCCTAACTGGTTGATGATGGAATAATTCAGTTTTAGTCTTTCAAATTTCATGATAAATCTCCAATGCACGAATTATATACCTTGTTGAATTAGGATGTAATTTATCTGCTTCAATCGGATCAATTTCTTTCAATAAATTATATACATATCACTTCTTTTCATTTTCCATTTTCTGCAATTTTTCACGATATTCATAATTTGGAGAGCATTCAGGCATCTGGAAATTTTTATAAATCGTATCAATATACAATCACGTTCAACCAACTATAACCGGGATTCTCTCACGTAATAAAATATCTTCTATCTTATTTTCAACATCAAATTTTCGCTGTCATGCAGTATATGTTTGATCAGGATCCACAATATCTATTTGATGATGAGGAATTTTCTTACGCCAAGATAAAGGCACTTTATCTGTTCAAATATCCATTCAACGAAAAATCTGCCTACTATCCGCCGAAAGAATTTCAATATCGAAAAAATCTGCAAGTAACAAAGAAAGCCTACTCTTTCACGTAGCAGTAGCTCACCATATAACTATATTTCCATCTTTATTTTTATCTAAAAAGTTCTCACAAACATCTTTAACATCCGGTAAAATATCACTTATCTCCATATATAAAAATCATTATGTAAACCTATTTCATTAAACCAAAATTCTCAGGTCGAAAAATAGGATGATATGAACATTTACTAGTCACACATAACACACTAACTATCCTAGGCTCATCTCATGAGTCATCCAATACGAACTCCCACTCTTCATCATATTTTTGCTGATTTGAACTCAATACATATGAAACATTTAAACTATATTTATCTTTTCAAGAATCTGTCTTTGTAACAAAATGAATATTACTAGGGACTACATTCCCTCATTCAATTCAAGATATAAATGGATCCATTCTAAATGAAGTAAAATGCTCCAATATTTCTGGAGATCTTTGCAAAGCTGGAGTAAACATATTAAACGCTAAATCAAATTCTTTATCAGACAAATGTCAAAAAAATTCCTGAATAACTCACTCTGCAGTTTTAGAGACAGAATTTCACACATTATTAACGGAATCTACATGATCTGTGCTTCAAGAATTAACGTCCACACCAGCATTTAACGAAACAGAATTCTCTCAATCAACAGGCTTAACTGTTGCTTCCAAATTTACATTCTGGACGTTCTCAAATTGAGGACGAATTATTGCTTGATAAAAGGAAATGCAAAATAACAATAAAGAACATCAAAAAAATATCCAAACCCGAACAGGAATCCTAGTAGATGTTATACTTTTCTTCTTAAGCTCAATATTTTCTCATGAAGCAAATTTTTCAATTAACGCTTGTTTTTTTGCACGATTCGCCTGAGATGCAATAGCTACAGCGCTAGCCCTTGTTGGAACTAAATCTACTTTTCTTCTCTTAATTACAACTTTTTTTTTCGATTTTTCACTATCTCAAACATTTTTATCGACTAATTTTCATGAAGGAATATCTTCTAAAGATTTTGAAACTTTTGAAACTGATTTATCAATTATTTTTGTTGATTTTTTTGATTTTACTGGCATTTAAATAAGGAATCAAATAAAACATCACTACATATTAAACAATTTTATACTACATATATGAAAATATTTTACAATCTATTTTGTGAACATTATCAAATTAACTGCTTAAAATCATCCAAACTTCAAAAACTTTTATAAACCGAAGAAAATCTTACATATGGAACTGGATAATCTTTTTTTAATAATTCCAATACATCATCTCATATAACTGAAGATGGAATCTCCACTCACTCACTTTGCCATTTAATTTCAAGCGTATTTAATAAATTCTCTATCTCATCATTGGTAAAATCCGTTTTTGCAAATGCTAATAAAATAGCTTTTTTTAATTTAGAACGATCATACATCTCTTTAGATCAATCTCTCTTAATAACCATAAGATCAGTAACTCACATACGTTCAAATGTTGTAAATCTATAGCCACAAAACTCACACTCACGACGACGACGAATCGTCTGTCAATTATCAATTATCCTTGAATCTACAACTTTAGTATCAAGATTTTTACATTTAGGACATTTCATAAATACAAATCACAAATATATAAAGACAACTATTAACTAGGTATTAAAAATCTCTTATTATAATACGTTATATGTTTCAATACACCACGCAACCATAATAAATCTTCAAAAGAAAAAGCTAACTGCTTTTCATTATCAGATTTTTTTCATAAATTTTTCAAGAATTCTAACCAATTTTCCTTTAAAATAGAGAAGAACTCTTTATTATCATCAAATTCAACAAAAATTGAAAAAGCAAGTCAAAATTGCTCTAATAAATCATCAATCAAATTACATCAAATCTTGAATAAAGATACATCCCAATTAAGAATTTGTAAAATGTAAACTCTTTTTAATAATGAAAGATTAAAATTCACCTTATCCTGTCAGCCTTCCTGAAGCATCTGCAAATATCTATAATAGATAAGAAATCAAAATAAAGTTTCATGAAGCAAAGATAGATGCTGCAAGATAACAGAGTCATTATATAACTTTTTAAATTCTTTCCAAGGAAACATTATCATAACCTCACGAAATAATTGTACATCAAAAGCATACAACGAATTTTTTAGACGAACTATATCTTGATCAGTAAATGCATTCTGTAAAATCTTTAAAACATTTTCTCACAACTGAAAATTAGAAAAAAACGGCTCATAATAATAATACACAAACTCTCTAGAGGACAGCTTTATTAAGGAAGAAATTTGTAAAGAATACTGAGCCTGAAACCAATCTAATAAAGCCTTATTTCTCACATATAATTTTCAAATTTGAGGATTACAGTCTTGAAGCAAAGTAATAAGAGCCTCTTCATCCTCCATCCTCAATAAAAAAGCTGTTGCTTTTAAAACATCCGTCTTTATCGGAGAAGCTGGAATAAAAAATTTTTCCTTTCATTCACGAATTTTTTTATTAACAAATTGATAATAAGACTGATTTTTAACATAAAAAACATGAGTCTTTCAACTATATTCAATAGATTGTTCTGATTTTAACTGAATATCAAAACACTTTAATAATTCTTGAATAAGTCCTCATTTAAAGAATCTAAAGAAAAAAGTATCAGCTCTAGAAATAGATAATCATCACAAATAACTTACATAAAAATTTAAAAATTGCTCCATTATTTTAGACTCTTTTTTTATACTTGAAGGAATTTGTATCTGATCAAGCTTATCCACATCCTCTCAAATCTCAGACATCATTTCATCAAGCTCCTCAAAACTATCTTTATTTTCTAAACGCATACGAGAAACATACTGCTTTACTCACTTAAAAAATCATTTTTTAAAATTATCCGGATCTGTAACATAATCCAATATAAAATCTAAATCTTCCTCTTTTTTCATCAATGTAGTTAACCTTTTATCTAATATTTTTCTATCAAAGAGATTAGAAATTATATATGACACGACATCATAAACATTAGTATCTAAAAAAAGATACTTTAAATGAATATCTGCTGGAGCCATTTCGAAAAGTATGCTCTCTTCAGTTTCTCAGAAAGAAGATTCGAAAACTATCTTATCAATATTTTGCAAAAAATTTTTCTGGACAAGTGTTGGTTGCGGTCAAAACAGCCACTGATAAAACTCACTAACATATTTTTTTCCTCAATTCAAATGGTTAAGATAAAGACAATTTACACGCTTTTCATAATAAAACATCATAAAAAATATATCAATATGAGTCAACATTTTAGATCTTAGATGTGTAATATGCTCTTTAGTAATCTTATGTCTTAACTGTCAAACCACCACCTCATAAAAATTAAAATACAAATCAACAAACCACTGAAAATCAGATTTATCATCAACTCAAGGAAATACTTTTATTCTTGCTGCAAATAAAAATGTTAATAAAAAAAATGTATATAAAGCATCAACAAAAAATGACTCTTCTTGTTGGTCAAATGAATCATATAAATATAAAGAACACAGTAATGTCATAGCATTAGCTGTGTTTCATACATTATAAAATTTGTATCAATTAAAATTTGCAGCAGCTACATATGAATAATATGTATCAGTCATTTTAGACTGCATCATATCCTTATGGTTACCCAATCACAATTTTCATTCAAAAACATCCATAGAAATATCAAACAAATTTAACCTATAATTTTCAATAATTTTTCTATCGATGATGGTAAAAAAATCTTTAGCAGAAATAAACGAAACAAACATAGAAGCGGGGTTAAACGTATCTTTCACTAAAGAATCAGGAAAATATGACAACAAAAGCCTCCTAAATAACTGCATGATGATATACTATTCCATACTAAATCAGATTCCTACCTTTTTTCAATGTTGGTTACTTTTATCGAATATGACAATTCAGAATAAGTTTTAGGATCATTAAATTCAACAACATAAACATCATATCAATCTTCATCCTTTTCTATTGCTTTTACTATTCAATCTCATTCTCATATACTATCCACGTGCACCTCCGATCACACAACGGGATCAGAAATTCACATAACCTCAGTTAAAATAATATTTGGATATTTTTGAACTAAATCTTCATTATACTCTGATCCATACAATTGGTTTCAATTTATCTTTCACTCAAACTTTTCATCTTGTTTCGCTCATCTAATTATTGATTCAATTCGGGAAAAATCACCAGCATCTCATATAACAATATCTTTTGATCACTGTTCAACAACACTTCAATCACTAAAAGTATATAAATAATCCACAGAAACTAAATCTGCATCATCAATAACTTTTGGTCAACATGCAGCTAAAGCCAATAAGGATAGATATCCTCATAAAACTAATGCTCTTTTTTTATACATTTTTATTAACTTAAAAATAAAAATTTAAAAATTATAACTTGTCTATATTGTTTTATAAATGATATTCAAGTGAAATTAACAAAAATATAGACAGACAAATGATGTCTACTTCTCAAAAAATTATATTATAAAAAATCACCTTAAACGTTAAAATAATGCTGAAAATATTTCTTCTGCGTCTTTTTGATCTTTTGTTGTCAATTTAGTTGATGTAGACTTCTGAGTAGATGCAGCCTTTTTAGTTGTTGTAGTTTTTTGGACGGAATTCACACTCTTTGTTTCCTTACTAGACTTTATTTCCACACTATCCTTACTTTCCAATCCAACATTATCAGAATCCATATTCTCCGAATCATTGCTATTTTTCTTATCGGGAACTATTACATAATTTTCTTTATATCATTTTGTATCAGCCTGTGTCTGCAGAATAATTCTTTCTACACTACTACCATCGTCTTGATATTCCACAGTCACTAAAATATCCGTATTTTCGTTCAAGTTATTTTCAACATATTTACTAATAATCTTCAAAATTTCAGACTTAGAATACGACGTAGAGGATTGTTTGTTGTCATAATCACTTTCATTGTCTATATCGTAATCACTTTCTCCATCTAATATTGGCATATTCACAAATTTTAAAGACTCAGGAAAAGATTTTATAACATTTTTATCACTTGACTTATCATTTTTAGATTTTTCATTTCTTGATCCATTATCTTTAGAGCTATTGTTTTTAGATTCATTATCAATGTCTTTCGCATCAGATACATTACTATCTTCTGAAGAATCGTCATTAACCAAATCCTCATCAAGATTATCATCATTCTCATCAAAATTATCTTCAATTTTATCAACAGCATCATCCAATTTATCTCAGACCTTTTTTATATCTGATTTATAACTATCATAATCTAAAAAACTTTGATCAGAAATCCAACTAGTTACTCTTTGTGGAAACGTTCTAATATTATACCATAACCTCGAAGCTCAAGATGGACTAAATATACCATATATAAAAAAGGCCAAACACAACAAAATTAGAATAAACAAGATCCTCCTAATCCATCTTCTTAAAATCCATATCAAAAATATCACCAACAAAATAAGCACTATCCAAACAACAATCTGCATTTAATAATAGAAATAATAATTAAAAAACTTTTCACTAACAACAATATAAAGATTTTACATATAATGTCAATTTAAAATATATAAAATTTGACAAATTTCGCAATTTAAATATAATACAGAATATATTATAAATTATTTTATGTTAAAATGTGATATTTTAATTATTAACTTGATTGTTTAAATGATAAAAGAAACAAACAGTAGCAATTTTACACGGACTATCGCATGAAACTTAAATCTAGAAGATGGGGCTATGATAGAACTTTATAACAATACAAATCTTTCTTGAAATAGTTTACAGGAAATTCAATCTAAAGTAAAAGGACACATCGGAGAGATTCTCTGACAAAATGAAAGCAAAGTAAACATTCTACAAGAAAAAACAAATGACCAAATAAAACAAAACAATACATCAATTTCAAATCTAGAAGAAGAAATTCATAAACTGGAAGAAGAAATCATCCAAGTAGAAGAAAAATTAAAAAGTGATCATGATGCAAATTTAATAAAAGCTCTAAACAAACTTAAAGCTATTAGAGAAAAGAAGTATAAAGAATATATCAAAGTAGAAACAGCACAAGAAGATATGAAGAATCAAAAAAAACTACTATCATGATATTTATCACTTAAAAAATCAAAAGAAATACGAAAAACACTTTTAACTTTACCTACAGAGATTGCTCCAAAAATAAAAATAAATACTCTTTTATGAGAATATGAACTTACAAAATGAAATAAATTAGAAATAACAGATCCTATTGCTGAAATTGAAAGTTCCATTAAGATTAGAATAGAAGAATACCTAAAATGAAAAATAATATATACTCAAACAGAAAATAATAAATTAGATTTAATTAATGAGTTCAAAGATAGTCTATCAAAACAAATTCTGCAAGTCTTCATTAATCCTTTTTCGAATTGAGAATCATATGATATAGAAACAATTAAATACTACATTGAAAGCATTAAATGATGTATTAACAATAGTAAAAATCCGATAATTGATCTTATCAATACACATAAAAAAACAATCACTGAACTAAATGAAGCACAAACAATCCTCAATGAATTTTCAAATGATATCCCCAACATAGAAACAACAAATCCGATAACAAATCACGACAGCACAGACATACATGCATTACTAGAACAGTCAATCAACAAAAAAATAACAGCAATATGAAGCATATGAAGTTTAGGAATGAGTGAATTTTTTTCAGTCTTTTCTCAAATTTCAGAATTTTTACTAAATAAACCTCTAACTGAAGAAAAAAGGCAAAAATTAAATAGAATTCGATTTGCTGCACTACGTAACATAATATGAGAAAATGAAAAAATCGATCCTATCGAATATGACCTAATATTAAAACAATTAGAAAATCGTCATGAAAAATACAATGAAATATCTAAAGAGATAAAAAGAGTAATTATTCTAAGAGAAAAGCTAGGATGAAAAGACGAAAAGATAAAATGAAGTGCCACAAAATTAATAGGGCTTATTTCAGAAAAAGAAAAAATATGACAAAAAATACAAGATCTTCAACACAAAAAAGAAGAAATGGATAATTTGAAAGAAGGTATAACAACTAGTTTAAAAATAGAGCACATAAAAGAAATTTTTGAAAGTGTTTTTGAAACTAATATACCTGTAAATGTCTTTAGAAGCATATATAAAAAACAATATATCAATAATGACTTAAATCTATTAAAAGATATGACTAAAAAATTCGTCGATCATATTAAAAAGCAACAAAAAGCTAAAATACAACAAAACAATGAAGAAGCACAAAACAATATACTAATGACTGTTACAAAAAGATTGAGCAGTCTCATACATTATCTAAAAAATTTAGCAAATAGGCCTGACACTAGCAATATTTCACCAAAATTAAACTTCACTTACAAAGAAATAATAAAATTAATTGCTATTAAAAAAATTTTTGAATGTACAACGCTTTCTCCGGAGAAAAAGCTAAGATATTCCGATATTATTAAATATAACACAAAAACTAAAAAATTTTCAATCAAATGTGAAGATACAAACGATATAGAAATACTCCAAGAAATCTTCTGAGAAGAACATTTAGAAATAAAAAATTCAAATAACCCAAATAAAGTTTGAGACAAAAAAGAAAGTGACAATCTAGCAGAAGAATTCATCGAAATCCTAGAAGATTACTACATTATTGAAAACCAAAAAGAATTAATAAATCAAATAAACGAATTTTGTAAAAATTGAAATTATAAAAATGCATTAAAAAACTTATTGAAAAATAAAAACAAACTTAAGTCTCCCACTAAAGTATCAAGACATGCTCGAACAATATGAATATGAAAAACATGACGAAGACTACTATTTATACAGTCATGAGAAAAACATAAAAATTACACTTTAAAATGATTATATAGTAATGATAATAATAGCAAACAACTTTCAAAATCAAAATAAAGAAAAAATTTTTTAATTTAAAATTTTCACACAATCCTACAACACATTAATTTCATAAACATGAACTTGAAATATAGCAAAATTTTTCTACTATCCAATTAAATTTAAATCATACATAATTTAACCCATGACAAAAAGAATTTTAACATGAGTAAAACCAACCGATAAACAAATGCATCTATGAAATCTTTTTTGAGCAATCAAACCATTTCTCAAAATGGCAAAAGAGAACCCAGATGCAGAAATATTCATGTTTTTAGCAAATATGCACGCACTTACTGCACTTCACGACTGAAATGCAATTAGAGAAAATTCTATAAATGTAGTAAAGTTATATGCCGCTTGCGGTGCTGATTTAAATAGATTTTACATTTACAATCCAGCCAACATTCCTGCTCATGCGCAGATGAACCGAGTATTCTCTTGTTTAACTAACATGTGAACAATGGAAAGGATGCATTCATATAAAGATGCACTAGCAAAATGAAATGCATGAACTATCAGTGTATGAACATTCAACTACCCCATCTTAATGGCTGCAGATATCCTAATTTATGATGCAGATTATGTGCCTGTATGAAAAGATCAAAAACAACATGTAGAATACGCAAGAGATTTTGCTGAAAAATTTAATAGGGAATACTGAGAAACATTTAAGGTTCCAGAACCATTAATTGACAGCAGAGTAGCCACAATAATCTGAAGCGACTGACGTAAAATGTCTAAATCATACAATAATTATATCTGACTTCTCGATGATGAAAAGGTAATTCTTAAAAGAGTTAAACAAATTCCAACATCAACACAAACAGTAGAAGAACCAAAGAATCCAGATGAATGTAATGTATACAATTTATGTAAATTATTTCTTTCACCAGAAGAAGATCAAACTCTTAGAAACAAATATACAAAAGGATGATTAAGCTTTAAAGAAGCTAAAGATTATCTTTTTGAAAAAATTCGCGATACTTTAATTCCAATTCAAAAAAAATATTCAGAAATAGATGATGAAGAAATAATCAAAATACTAAAAAAATGAAAAGAATCTGTTTCTCCAATTGCTGAAAAAAAAGTTGAAGAAGTTTATAAAAAAGTATGATTTATACTATAGAATAAAAAAATCTAAAAAAATATCCAAACCTAATATGTTTTTCCCAGCTTTTACTTAATTATAATCCCCCCTTTTAGGAAACTTTTCCTTCAAAATACAGCATACATATCAAAAAATAATATTTTATATAATTCAACACAAACATGGCAGACAACATATCAGTAACATCGCATCATTCCTATGGATCTCGTGTAGGAAATAGTTTTAAAGCCATTTTATGATGACTCATCCTAGTTTGAATTTCAATCTGGCTTCTAACTTGGAATGAAAAAAATTATGTAGAACAAAAAGCGGCGCTTAAAGAATGAGCATCTATCGTTCAAGAAGCTACAGCTGATCAAATTAATTCTGAATTAGAATGAAAAGAAGTTCACGTTTCAGGAGAAACTGCCTCAAAAGCAGAAGCTCTACAAGACTCTACATTTTGAATCATAACGGATGATTTGAAACTAAAAAGAACTGTAGAAATGTACCAATGGTACGAAGAGGAACACGAAGAATGTCACGATAATTACTGATGAAGTGAAGATTGTACAACTACTTATACATATGATACAAAATGGAGTGATGAGGCCATTTCATCCAACAGCTTTTATCAAACTTCAAACCATGAAAACCCATCAGTTTGGGAATATGAATCAAAGGAACGAGTAAAAGAACCAATCACATTATGAGTTTATACTATTACCCCTATATTTATAAACCAACTTACAGACTATAAAACGATAAACCTGTCAGAACAAAACGTTAATATACCAGAAAAATACAAACTAACAGCTGATCAAACATCTCAAAAGAATACAACCACATCTGTAGAAGATAATAACAATAATTATTTATATGGAGATTCTCAAAAAGAGAACAATACTGATACTACTACAACAATAGCTTCAAATGAAAAATTCCATATAAATGGTGATCAAATCTATATCTGACTAGATCCAACCAAGCCTGCCGTATGAGACTTAAAAATCACATTCTCATCAGTAAAACCGTATACTGTCAGCATTATTTGAAAACAAATGGGGAACGAATTAACTAGTTATAAAGTCTCAAATTGAAGAAATATTAATCTATTAAGTCAAGGCAATGTAAGTGCCGAAGATATGTTCTTACAAGCACAAAAACAGAATAAAATGATGACACGAATAATCAGATTAATCTGACTTATACTAATGTATTGTGGATTTAATCTTATGTTCAAATTCATTGAAACTTTAGCAAAAGTCCTCCCTTTCTTAGCAAATATTATATGAGTCTGAACAGGAATTATAGCTTTAGGACTAACACTCATCGTATGATTTATAACAATATGAATTGCTCGGCTAGCCGTTAGACCCATAATTTGAATAAGTTGTTTAATAGTTGCAGTCGGATGAATTATCTTACTAAAAAAATCTAAAAAAACTAAAAACGATAATTTACCAAAACAAGAAAATATAGAAAAAAAATCTGAACCAATTGAAGAACCTAAAGAATAAAGACAAATTAATAAATAAAAATCCCTGATTTAATCTTATCGGGGATTTTTAATCTTAGTTGAATTTCTTAATTGAATTAATTTACATACTTAAGCACATCTTCAAAAATTTCTTCAACACTTCTTTCTGCATTTATATGAACCAACCATCCATTTTCTTCTACCCAATCTAACGAAGGCTGAGTTTCCTTATGAAAAGATTCAATCCTCATTTTCACAGCATCAATATTTATATCATCCTCACGACGCACAAGAATTCATCCACATTTTTCACACATTCAACTTCCATTTCATCCACTAGAATTATTTCAACATTTTCAACAAACTATTCTAGAAGCCAAACGTTTATAAACAACATCATCAGAAAGATCAAAATGTAACACGATAAAATCACGCCCCGATTTTTTCATTTCATTACATATTGCTTGAGTTTGTCACATTTTACGTAAAACTCAATCCAAAAGCAAACAATCACCTTCTTCAACCGTCTGTAAAAACACTTTAAATAATTCAACGACAACACCATCTTTTATTAATATTCAATTTTCCAATGCATGTCTAATATAATTACCTATTGCATTATCGGTACTAGATAACGTACGCAATATTTCTCATGTCTCAAAATATTTAAATTTATTTGGGAAATGCTTTAACAATAAATCTGCCTGAGTTCCTTTTCAAGATCACTGGATTCAAGATAAAAATATATCTTTCATCTTTTATACAATAAAAATATAAAATTTATCATAAGACTACATCAAATTATATATAAAAAACATAAAAAATGCAAAAGAATATTATAAGATATAATCTTACAAAATTTCAATAGAAAATGTCAATTCAAATATTAAGTATATCAATTCAAAATTTTGCATTTTGTAACAAAATGCAATATAATTAATCAACATTTATATCTAAAAAAACAAATGAACACCAAAGATGAAGAAAGGTTTCCACTTATTGCAATAAAAGATCTAACACGATGATATCCTGATTCTAGAAAACTTCTATTCAAAAAGCTAAATTTTGAATTATTCAAATGAGAATTTACAGTAATTATTGGAAAATCCTGAGTTTGAAAATCCACTATTGTAAAATTCTTAATCTGACAATTCAGACCAGAAGCTAGAACACTATATTACAGAATGGACGATATGTCTCATTTTAGTGATTCTGATATTCAAAAATATAGAAGAAAAATATGAATTGTTTTTCAAGATTATAAATTAATTGATAGCTTATCTGTAAAAGAAAATATAACATATCCTCTCAGAATACAATGAGATGATGATACAACAATTCAAGCAAAATATAGAAACATTACTTCAAAATTACACATAGAAGATATAAACAAAATGGACTGCAATGCTCTTTCATGATGAGAAAAACAAAAAGTCGCTATTGCAAGAGCTATGATTAACAATCCTGAATTTATTATTGCCGACGAACCAACCGGTAATCTAGATTGGGACTGTACCCAAGAAATTTGAAATCTTCTAATTGAAGCAAATAAAACATGAAATACAATTTTATTAATCACTCATGATGTACACTTACTCAACTACATCAAATCAAAAACAAATGTAAATGTATTCCAAATGTAAAAAATACGACGAATATAATACTATGTTTTAATGGCTTTTAAACGCACATGTCCAACAAAAATCAACTAACTGAAAATAAAAAAAGCAAACTATATAAAGAAATCTCAGAGCACTGTGACTGACTTTGCATCGCTAGATACTTAAAAAACGAGGCAAAAAATGCTCTCAAATATTTTCATGAACACAAATTATCAAATATTAAGAAAAATCTGACAGAATTCTCAGATTATCTTTTATTTCTAAACGACGAAAATTGTCAAAAAATCAAAAATTTCACAGAGTGAAAAGAATCTAAGAGATCTCTAAATAACTCCACTTCATATTTTTATAACAACGAAAACATCACAGAAGAAGAAAAGGTTTCTATACAAAAGAAAATAGAAACAAATTCTTACGAAACTATAACATTAATGCAAAGTCTAAAATGATACTTAATTCTAACTATAGATGAATTCTGTAACGCATCTCCAACAAGAATTGATATAATGCGTTACAACCTTTGAAAGAAAAAAAATTCAAAGGAATCTAAAACGATTTAGAAAAACACTATACACCTAATTAAATAGTACGACTTTAATCTAAATTTCACACAAAAAAATATATACTTTAAAAAAACCTTAATAAAAAAACTTATTTGAAAATTTTCTTTTTAATTATCAAAATCCTTTCAAAGTTCACATAAACAAATTTCCATTCTTACTTATTTCCTCCTTTATTTTTTTTCTCTTTTTCTACAATTTCAGATATAAATTCCAGTCTCGGTTTCTTTCGTGCTTCACAAAGATTTTCAAAATCTACTACATTAATAGAACCCTCTTCAAAACATCCTGTTTCCACCTCTATAAATTTACGTAAACTTCTATAAAGTTCTTTACTAAAAATTCCAAACTCTTTTGCCAAATAGCTATCAATTCAAGCTCAAACATTTATTGTCTCCGCTTCTTCAACTCCTTCTTGTATTCCTTTTTTTCCCTCGTTTTCCTTTCGTTTGTAAAAAAGATTTTCAAAATCTACTTCATTAATAGAACCCTCTTCAAAACATCCTGTTTCTGTTTCTACGAATGAAAGTAATCTATTATAAAGTCCAGCATCATAATCTCCAAACTCTGCTGACAAATACTCATCACACAAAACCCCGACATTCCTCATTCACATTGCATCTTCAATTCCTCCTTTTATTCTACCAACTACATCTACAGAAGTCTGAACTCCTTCAAAAGTCTGTCTTTCTATAGGAGTCTCTCCTTTAGTAGGATCAAATTTATCTAAATCTCCAAGTGCCATTATAAATAACTATAAAAAATAAAATAAGTAAACATAATATATTGAAGCAAGCACCAATTTCAACACCTTTTTTTAAAAAAGTCAAATATAATAAAAAATTACAGAACAATAATTGATATTTAACAATAAAAAAATATTATACAAACATAGATATAATAATACTACCTATATCATGAAAAACAACACTCCATTAGCATATTTCCTACGTCCAACTACACTCGATGAAGTAGTATGACAAGAACAAACTAAACTTTCAATCCAAAAATTTCTAGAAAACTGACAAGTTCCTTCTATGATTTTTTGGTGAAGTCCCGGATGTGGAAAAACTACAATTGCTAACGTTCTTTCACATCAATTACAAGCAGATTTTTTTGAATTATCATGAGTTAAAAGTAAAAAAGAAGATCTAAATACAATTCTAGAACACGCAGAAAAAAATAAAGCATATTGAAAGAAAACTCTACTATTTTTAGATGAAATACATCGCTGGAACAAAGCACAACAAGATTCTCTTTTACCATTTGTAGAAAGTGGATTAATTACTCTAATATGAGCAACTACAGAAAATCCAAGTTTCACAATTAATAACGCCCTACTATCTCGTGCAAAAGTTATAGTTTTTGAAGCCCTTAAACCCGAAGATATTATTAAATTCTTCCATAATAATCATGAAAAAATAATTTCCCGTTATCCTGATATTAAAATTACAGAAGAAAACTTAACCACTATTGCAAACCTTGCAAATTGAGATTTGAGAAATGCGTGTAATCTACTTGAATCATCAATAATGCTAAACACTAATTGAGAAATAAATGATGAAATTATCCAAAAAGCGTTTGGTAAACCAATGTATTATGATCGTGATGGAGAAGAACATTATAATATAATCTCTGCAATCCATAAATCATTACGTGATAGCGACCCACACGCAGCTTGCTACTGGATCCAAAGAATGCTTGTTTGATGAGAAGATCCACGTTATATTGCCCGTCGTTTACTACGTTTTGCTAGTGAAGACATTTGACCTGCTGATAACAATGCTTTACTTCTAGCAAACCAAGTCTACGATGCTGTTCAAAAAATATGAATGCCAGAATGTAGGGTCTTCTTATTTCAATTAGCATTATATTTATGAAAGGCCCCTAAGAACAATATTTGTGATAAAATAGATAGAGAAACTATGAAAGATATAGAAAAATATTGAAATTTACCAGTTCCAATGCAAATACGCAACGCTCCAACAAAATTAATGTGAGAACTCTGATACTGAAAATGATATGAATATGCCCATGATCACCCAGAAAATCGCCAAGCAGATTGAACAATAAAAATGAATAACCAACATTTTCCAGATGAACTAAAATGAAGAAAATATTTTTAATAACATTAAATATTCTTAAAAAACATTAAAGAAACAAATACAAAACTAACAATAAATTGACATTTGACTTAAAATATTTATATATAAAAAACTCAGTTAATTTTTAAAACAAAAAACAACAACTAACTTAACTTTTTATTTTATGAAAATTATCAAACTTAGACTAAAATCACCTAAAATAACCATCTCCGCGAGAGTAATCAGTTATAAAAGGAATGAAAAAGAGTACCAGATCCCTCACCTGGTACCCGGCAGATCTGAAAAAATCCCTGGCCCACACATCGAAGTCAATATAACTCAGGTTATTTCGCAATTAATTGGGAGGGAAGCCTCAAGAAAGTTCTTCTGTGGAGAACAAACAAAGGAAAAACTTTTCGAATTTGTACGTGGACGGCATATAGAGATAGGGGATGACTTACACCCCTATATCTGTAGTCCACGATTATATGAGGAAGACCTAGAGTTCATAATCAATTTATGGCTCGCTCACCAGGCCTTATATGCGGCTAAAAAACTAGACATCAGCTACTTCGAAAGTTGGTTCAATACGGAGCTAAGCTTCGATGAATGGTTTGAAAAATATAAAGCCTATTTATCTGATGAACATCAGGGATTGATACAAGCCGAAAAAGAATTTTTCATCAGTGGAAAAAGGGTCTACAAAGAAGGAGATGAGGGATTGGTGAACACTGTTTTGAAACTTGTTAATGCCACGGTTTCCGTGGAAATTAATTAAGTTAACAAACAATTTAAAAAACTAAAAAAATGGAATAGCGAGTAAACTTACTATCCCATTTTTTTGTACATAGAATCACCAAAAATAATTATTATAACATCAAATAAATTTACAAAAAAATAAGAAAATAGGCATAAAAAATAAACACTTATAAAATATATCCTTTTTACCGTATAAACACAACTAACATAAAAACAATAAATCTTCAAAAATAACTTGACTTTTGATGCAAAAAATATATACATATAGATGTAGAAACAAAAATGTTGAACCATTAATAAAAATAAAAGCGTTATGAAGAAAATCAATTTTTTACTTTTTTGCGTTGTTATCAGTATTGTCTTATGTGGCTGCAACACGGATCCTATCCACAACGGAGATCCTGTTGACCCCAGCTTTGGGATGAACTTCCCGCTGGAAGAATTCCACCGACTTGGGGAGGCGGGAGACACCGTAGCCCAAATGGAATTGGTCAAGAAACATAAGAAACAATTGACCGCAAACGTGGTACGGAAATTCCCCAGTCTCAAGAACAAAGAGTCCATTAGATTCGTCCTGGGCTCTGGCCTAGCAAAAGATGTCTTGACTGGAAGCGGCAAGAAGCTCTCAGGAGAATTCAAGAACGAGTTAGTGATAATGATCAACGACTCCACCGTCCAAGATACCCTGTTCCTAGCGTGCGGGAACGGGATGTTACAGAAACTATTCTTCAGAGACTATCATGACCTAGGAACCGCCGAACAATGGCGATTCACCATTGAAAAAGGCGAGGGCTTAGCCCATCACTTATCTGATATCCACGCCTGGGTCCCTGTCGCTCGGGACTTCCCCGTGCGCATCAAGGACAAGAACGGTAATGTTGTACCACCAGAGAGGTGCCTTAAAGAGTATGGTTACTGGAGGACACTCCTCTTCCCAGGAGATGTTATCGACATGGCCAACGGCAAGGCCTACAACAAACTTGGGCAAGAGATCGACTTTGACAGACGTCAAGCCGAGACTCAGAAAGCCAATCAAAAACTAGCCAAGCGAAAACTGGCCAAACAAAAAAAGGACGCAGAACGAAAAAAGTAGCTGTTTTACAGCACTTCCAACCCTAGATTTCTAAACAGCCCTATAATTGTCTTTCAATTTATAGAGCTGTTTTTCAAAATTAAAAATATAGATAGAGAAACTATGAAAGATATAGAAAAATATTGAAATTTACCAGTTCCGATTCAAATTCATAATGCTCCAACAAAATCAATGTGAATCTTATGATATTAAAAATGATATGAATACGCCCATGATCACGAAGAAAACCGTCAATCCGATTGAACTATAAAAATGAATAATCAACATTTTCCAGACGAACTAAAATGAAGAAAATATTTTTAATTATCAATAAAAACTATTTTCACGTTTTAGAAGATAATGCTTCTAAAACCATTTCCTTATGATCTGGAAATGCAAAATCCAAATCATCAATCTCAGATGGATCTACCAATACAATAGATTTAGCATCATCTGCTGCTTTTGGCTCTCCTGATATAATCTTAGCTTTAAAAGCATGACTTATGTTGTGTTCACGAGGATCTCTATCTGGTTCATCCCAATAATTTAAATAATCTGACTTATTTATATCTACATCTACTGAAGTCTCCTCCTTTATTTCTCTCTTCGCTGATGCAATCAATGTTTCTCATACATCTACAAATCATCACGGCAAAGCGACTCAATATGGTGGATTCTTTCTTTGAATTAAGATTAACTTTCAATCCTTATCAAAACATACAATATCAACAGTTAATCACGGACATCTTCTTTCTTGATTAAAAATTCTTTTAAGTCTTCATGCTGCATCTATTTCGTCTAAATACATAATAACATCTTCTGGAAGATATTCCGATAAATTCAACTTCCTTACAATCATTTCTCTAATAGTAGAACCCTTTATCATCTTTCTAACCTCCAATTGAATTGGGGTCTTTCCGAACTTTTTCATAGACTCAAGCACCCATGGGTTTCACGATACTACATAATCAAAATCTGGAAGATATTTCAGGATGTGGTTCATCCACAAGTTCATATCTCAGAAATCTGGAACTGGACATATCTCAACATTCATCGTATCTCAAAGAGCTTTAATAGATTTTTCTATCATTTTTTTCCTCTCTTCATAAGTAAATGGATTCTCAGAAGTTCACTCCTTATTCGAAGAACCAATTCAAATAATCCACTTATTAACTCACTGCTCTTGTCACTGTCTCAATCAGTCAATATGACCATAATGCAAACCTGGTTGTGCGCGCGTTATAAACAATCAGACATTTTCTTGATTTTCCATTTATACGAGTATATAAAATGTAAAATGTGATATTTATTATTTTAAAGGATGATCTGTGATTTTTACTATAGGAGGGATTTGAGCAACTTTAAACTTCGATCTTTCAATTCTATCTTTTAATGATTGAACATATGCTATATCTAATCCATATTTTACTGCAACATCCTTTACATCTCATCAAAAAGCCAATTCATCTACAGCCTCACAATCCCTATCATAGTCAAAAGGATCTACCTGTCATTCACTCAATTCTGCAGAAGCCTTTCTATCAATAATTCATTGTGGAATGATTTCTTTATCTTTATTAATATGTCTAGCTAAATCATAAACTTCAGTCTTTTTCAAATCTCAAATCAAACATAAACCTCAAATCAAATCTCAATATAAAGTTCCATATCAAAATTCTAATTCCGTTTTATTTGAATTATTGATAACTAATCCTCTCTTATTATTAGCTATGTTCATTAAAATTACTCACCTAATTCTAGCTTGTACATTTTCATGACTAATTCATTCTAATGGTTCTCACAAATATTTATCAGAAAAATCTTCAAATGTTTTAAGTATATCCTGTATTGGTCAAACTTTCAACTCAACTCATAAATTATCTGCTAATTTTTGTGATAATTCATATGACTGAGTTGAGTTAAACTGTGTTGGCAAATAAATAGCATGAATATGTTCTGGAGATACAACTTGAGAGGAAATAGCTAAATCTACAGCTGAATCAATTCATCAAGAAATTCAAATTACTACATCTTTGATGCCACTTTGTTTTAAAAAATTAATCAATGCCATCTTTATCGTAGATAGAATTTCTTCATACTTACGGAATTTCTCTTGTTCTTGAAATAAATTTACATTGTTGTTTAAATCATTAAAACCTGCCATTTGTAATAAGTTTAGAATATAAATATTAAATTTTTAATTATTATCAATCTCAACCGTCAAACATTGGAAGGCTACTTTTAGCACATCCTTGTAGACCATTGTTGTATATACAGGAACTACAATCATCTGTACATTTGTTTGAGTCAAAATAGCCTCTAATAATTGGACTTTTCTGCTTCTTTCGTTTTGATAAAATCTTCACGTTTGTCTTCATTAACATTTAATGTATTTTTTTCTTAACAATTTTCTATCTTTTGAGATTTTAATTTCTCTCTAACCTGTTCATGTATCTGATGAGTTAAATCACTTTCTTGAGTTGGATAACCAATCCACTTTTCTGATATTATAACTTGTTGTCTTGCTTTTTCTATCTCTTTTAAATCATCATCTCAGTAAAAAATTTGTCAGTTATTGTACACTCTTTCAAATAATCTTTGTCATTGTACTGGCTCAGATTCTTGAACCAAATATCTCTTTCAGTCTCTAATTTCTATATCCAACACTCATGGAATACTTTCTTTTCCTTTATCATTTGATAATTTCAATTTAGGTCCATTTTCTGTGTTAGTCAATCAATATTTTGCAGACAAATCATCTCTAGTCTTACCATTTGCAACAAGTGCTCATCCAATTCAAAATCCCAAAACAAATTCTGGATTAAATCACGCATCCCTTACTGCATCACACACTTGATTAAATTTCTCTATCGTTGACACTCAATCTGATATATAAATCTTATCTTTTTTTAGATCCGTCATTCATAATTCTTTTTGTCTTTTTAGTGTATATATTGCTAATTCTGCTATATTTCCACTATCCAACCTTGGCATCACATTTTTTCATTCAGCCTGTTTTCTCTTTTTTATTTTTAATATCTTTTCAACTCAACTGACACTATCTATTAAATCAGATAAAAGCACCATATCATCTATTTCTGCAGCAGCTTCCATTGCTTCATCCTCTGTATCATATGATTGGTAAAATCTATGTGCCGTCGTACCAGAGGTTTTTAAATCATACACTAATGCTGCAGCATCATTTGATGTTCTTTTTAGTCATCATCACACTATCAAAGACGAAACTCAATCCATATGTAATTCCTCATTAGCTCAAGCTCTTTTTCATTGTTCACAGATTAAATCTAAATTTCACCCAATTCCATCCGCATATCTGTTTCATGTTGTTGCTACGGCACTTTTGTAAAATGGTCTAATTATCATTGGTTCAAAAAATGCTGCTAATTCCGATGGTCAAGTAACAGTAAGAACTGGCTCACCAGGATGTACTAATGTTCAATCAGGAACTGCTCTAATAATTAAAGGCATATATCATCAATTATCAACGACCCTTTGCCACATATCAGCATCAAAATACCCGACTCATCAATTTTTTCATTGATCTGCATAGAAATCTTTTGCAAAATCTAATTCCCGTTGCGTAATTGGCGTTCAGAATAAGTTTTTTATCATCTTCCTAATTCAATCTACCACAATATAACTACTTCATTCTGGTGCTTTTCTCATCGTAAATGTAAATGTCTCTATCATATCAGATCTAACACGTCACTTAATATGATTCATCGTCCTATTATATGTATCAGTTTGTAATAATTTATTCTTCTCAGCAATATCCTGTCTAACTTTCTCATCCCTAATTTTCTTATACTCTTCATATGAAATACGAGGAAACTCATTAAGTCTCCTTTTATATTCATTTATGTCAAATGCTTTTGTCATTTTAATATAAGTTATAATATAAATGTATTTTTTACAATAACTAAATGGTAAAAAAATTAATTAGTCTTCAATAATTTTAACAATTCATCTTTTGTTACAATTTGTATTCATCTTTTCAATAACTTATTAAACATTTCAGATGTTGAATTTGAGTTAACTCCTCTAACAGCGTCCGAAACCAATATCGAATCATATCAAAGATCCTTAGCATCTAAAGCAGTTTGTCAAACACAATAATCTGTTGCTACTCAAGTTAAAATTAATTTTTTTACATTCAAAGATTTCAGTAATTTATCAAGTATAGTATGATCAAATGCACTATATCATGAACTAACAACTCATTCTCACTTTGGTACATTATAATCGAAATCAGAATCAAGAAGAGGAGGATTCAACTTAATTCATTGTGTACCTTGAATACAATGATCTGGCCACAGAGTTTCCTCTCCCACATTTTCAAGATATGCCTTCAATTCAGATAAAGAAAATTCAGCTCTACCTCAAATATGATTATCATTTTCTGTCCAATCTTTTACTTCATCATATGAAATTGAATCATACGGTTTCTTACCATTATAATTGGCAGCAAATAGAACATGTCATAATGGATGATTATCAAAAACATTAATAATCCTAATTCCAAAGCCCTTACACAAATTTATAACATCTTTAGAAAATTTCGCAGCCATTTCTCATTCATTTACATACAATTCATTTAATTTTTTGTTTTCGAATCATTGAGTATTATCTATACTCAATACCACCACCTCTCATGGAATTAGACTCTCTCTAGAATTTTCTACTGCCATTTTAATAGCATTATTAATGTAAAAATTACAATAACTAACGTGTAAAAAAAATAAATCACCATATATCCTATTCTGCAGAATTTTTTATCACATTCATATCGTGTAACTAATTGTATAATATACAATTACAATAAAAAATCAAGAGATTTTTTAAATTTTTTTTATCAGTTTAAAACAGAAAAAACTCGTCAAATTATTTATTGAAAATTACATTAAAAAAAATAAAAGAATTATATTTAACAACCAAAAATACAATGATGACAAAAAGTTGAATAAAACAAGACATATTAATTTCAATTGATAATGTAATTTTTACTATTATCAATGACAAACTTCAAGTCTTATTAGTTTCTAGACCAATAGAACCATTTAAATGATCACGAACACTACCATGAGGTTTCGTGGGAGATAACGAAACTTTAGAAAACGCCGCATACAAAAAATTAGAAGAAAAAACATCTGTAAAAGATATCTACCTAGAACAGTTATATACTTTTTCTGATGTTAAAAGAGATCCGAGATGAAGAATAATTTCTACTGCTTATATGTCACTAGTATCAAGAGAAAGCTTAACATTAAAAAATTCTACAAATTGACGAGAGTCTAAATTCTTTAGTGTAACATCTTTGCCTAAATTATGATTTGATCATAAACAAATAATAGAATATGCCATTAAAAGATTAAAATGGAAACTAGAATACACAAATATCGCCCAGTACATTCTGCCAGAAAAATTTACATTTACCCAACTACAAAACGTATACGAAATTGTCCTTAACCAAAAATTTGATGTAAGAAATTTTAGAAAAAAAATTAATAGTTTATGAATAATTGAAGAAACTT
>Ga0247609_10001953_pt1 | contig 22911 bp, 19 predicted proteins | sample 172DNAGHGlowgp2_FD_193487 | JGI IMG/M metagenome (GOLD analysis project Ga0247609, IMG submission 193487) | Sheep rumen microbial communities from Palmerston North, Manawatu-Wanganui, New Zealand - 1728 DNA GHGlow gp2 | ecosystem: Host-associated > Mammals > Digestive system > Stomach > Rumen ...
CATGAATAGTTTCAAACTGATGGACGAAGACTCGGTGAGTGTAGACTCGACCATCGTACGCTATCAGAATATGGTGGAAATCAAGGGTGCCGTATTCCGTCCGGGAATGTACCAGGTGGGCGGCAACATCAGTACCGTGAAGGCACTGGTGGAGGCTGCTGCCGGACTGACGGAGGGTGCCATCGGCCAACATGCCGTGATGCACCGCATGAAGGCAGACCGTACGCTGGAAGTGCTGAGTGTGGACATCATCGGTATTCTGGAAGGTACCACGCCTGACGTTCCCCTGAGAAATGAGGACGTCCTCTATGTGGCCAGCCGCGAGGAGAACGAGGCACTGAAGACGGTATCTATCAATGGCGAGGTACACTACCCTGGAACATATAAGTATGCCGACAACGAGACCATTGAGGACTTGATTATCCAGGCTGGCGGTCCCACGGAGGCAGCTTCGTTGGTGAAGGTCGACGTAGCGCGCCGCATCAGCAATCCCAATGCGATGGAGGCTGACGACCAGATAGCCCAGACATTCAGTTTCAAGCTGACGCCAAACTTCGAGATACAAGGTCAGCCCGACTTCACGCTGAAGCCCTTCGACGAGGTGTATGTGCGCCGCTCGCCCAACTATACCGAGCAGCAGAACGTCATCATCGAGGGTGAGGTGCAGTTTGAAGGCACCTATGCACTGTCGAACAAGGGTCAGCGCCTGAGCGAGGTTATCAAACAGGCTGGCGGACTGACAAAACGTGCCTACCCTGAGGGTACAAAGCTATTGCGACTGATGACTCCCGAGGAACGTGACCAGATGGAGGTGATGCTGCGTACGGCACAGCGTAACTCCGGCAACGACTCTATCGACGTGAAGAAGCTGATGACCAATGCCAACTACCCTGTAGGTATCGAGATGGACAAGGCCCTGCTGAACCCAGGCAGTGACGACGATCCTATCCTGCGTGAAGGTGACCGCATCATCGTGCCGCGCTACGACGGTACAGTGAAGATCAATGGTGAGGTGCTATATCCAAACACCGTACGTTTCAAGGAAGGCAAGAATGCCAAATACTATATCGACCTGGCCGGTGGAACGACATCGACAGCAAAGAAGAGCCAGACTATCATCATCTACATGAATGGTCTGGTGGCCAAGGCTGATCGTAAGCATAAGCCACGTCCCGGATGCCAGATTGTGGTACCGACAAAACGTAAAGGCCGTACGCTTGGACTTGCCGAATGGATGACTATCGGTTCGTCGACAGCATCTATCGCGACGATGATTGCTACCATTGCGAACTTGGTGAAGTAAGAAATTAGAGGTAAGAAGTTAGAAGTAAGAGGTAAGTAATAAGATGGAAGAAAAAAAAGATATCAAGCCCATTGACTTTTCAGCAATCATCCAGAAATTGTGGGCTCATCGGAAGAAATACTATCTCGTGTTACCAGCCACGTTGGTCATCACCTATTTGTTTATGCTGTGCTTTCCGCGCTATTACAGGAGTTCGGTGAGCATGGCGCCGGAAACCAGCGGAACCTCCATTTCCGGTTCGCTGGAGTCACTGGCCTCATCGTTCGGTTTGGGCGGTGCTCTGGGAAAACTGAACACCACCGATGCTATCTATGCTGAGATTTATCCCGAAGTGGTCGCTTCAAAGAATTTCATTGCCGAGCTGATGACTGTCGACGTGATGACGCAGGACGGTAGCGTCAAATGTAATTACTATACATACATCCGCGACCATCAGGCTGCACCCTTTTGGATGAGCATCATTGAAGGCATCAAAAAACTTTTCGTTGAATCGAAGCCTGACACGTACAACGGCAAAGGACAACTGTCTGTTTTCAGCCACACTAAGAAGCAAAGCGACATTTTTGACATCATACAAGATAACATTACCTGTAAATACGATAAGAAGACCGACATATTCTCCATTATCGTAAAGGACCAAGATCCGCTGGTCAGTGCGACGATGGCTGAGGCAACAAGCCGCAAGTTGCAGGAGTTTATCGTGAAATACCGTACTAACAAGGCTCGCGTAGATTACGAATACTACAAGAAACTGACTGAGGAAAGTAAAGCCGACTACGAGGAGGCTCTTGCAAAATATGCCGCCAGTGCTGATGCTCACACTAATACAGTACTTGCTACTTATCAGTCGAAGTTGGAAAGCTTGGAGAACGATATGCAGGCCAAGTATAACATCTACACCGCCATTAGCGCCCAGATGCAGGCTTCTCAAGCGAAACTGCAGGAAGCCACCCCTGCCTTTACCGTTATCGAGAGTGCCTCAGTGCCTCACAAACCTGCCGGTCCCAAGCGGATGATTATCTCCATTTTCGTGACGATACTGGCATTCTTCGTAGTGTCAGGGAAAATACTGATGAAGAAAGCAGCATCGGAATAAATGGTCATCTCGCTCGTCCTGTTATTCATCACATGCCTGTCTCTATCCTTTGTTGAAGACCGATTAAGCGATAGGGACAAAAAGATATTCTATGCCCTTTTAGGCTTTGCGATGATCATGATAGCAGGACTGCGTGAGGTGGGGGCGACACCCGACTCTGCGTCCTACGAAGAAATGTATTACGCCAAGGAAGGCGACCTCATGGCATTATTAAGAGAGCCCTCCTTTGACATTATCACAGACCTTCTTCACTCCATGTCGCTCGGCATCAACGCTTTGTTCTTTGCCTACGCCATCATTTCAATACCCATCCATCTGACGGCTCTGTGGAAGCTCTCCAAGATGCCGTTCCTGACACTTACTATCTACATCTCCTACTATTACATGATGCACGACATGGTACAGATACGCTGTGCCGTCGCATCAGGACTGTTTCTGTGGGCCATCTACTTCTATGTGAATCAGAAGAAACTCTATACCTTATTATTTATCTTATTAGGAACCTTCTTCCATTACTCCGCTGCCGCCGGACTGATTATCTTCTTTCTGGGCAATGGTTTCCCAAAATGGCAAAGATATGCGCTTTGCGCCATTGTACCTATAGGTATGGTGGTCTATTTTACCCATTTCGACATTCTCTCGTTCATTCCCGACGAATGGGGCGGTCTGAAACTGATGAAATACCGTACGATGAGGGAGAAAGGTATTGAGGACGACCTGGCAGGCTGGAAACTGGAGCGCAACCTCCTGATATGGATGAACATCGTGTTGTATTATGCCTGCATCTATTATCATGATTATCTGGTCAAATACTTCAAATATACCTCCGTTGCTATCAAACTGCAGGGCATCGGCTTCGGTTTTCTCTTCTTTGCCAACGCCTTGAGCCAGGTGGTTGGCAATCGCATGAACGACTATTTCTCTGTGGCATCTGTCCTGCTGTGGACAGCCTCTGTATATGCCTTCACGCCGTATATTGTCGGCAAGATTGTCAATAATGTGATATCCACCATCAGGTTTGTCACCAGTATGCTGGCCTACGCGCTGGCCTTGTTATTCATGTAAAGGGGGAACGCCTATGAGTCTCAAGAAAAACTTCGTATACAGCAGCATCCTGACAGTATCCACCTATCTGTTCCCGCTGATAGTCTACCCATACGTATCGAGGACATTAGGGCTATCGAACATCGGTATCGTCAATTTCGTGGATAATCTGGTCAACTATTTCGTGTTTGTGTCCATGATGGGTATCACGACGGTTGGCGTTCGCGAGATTGCCTCCGTTCGCAGTGATAAGCAGCAGTTGTCCAGTACGTTTATGTCGCTGCTTACCCTCACTACCATCGCTACACTCGTGGCCATAGCTATCTTGTGGATATCCATGTACACCGTATCTACCTTGATTCCTTTCAGGGATTTACTCTATGTCGGACTTATCAAGTTGATATTCAATCTTTTCCTGATAGAATGGTTTTTCATGGGAATGGAGGATTTCAAGTATATTACGAAACGTTCCATCCTCGTAAAATGCCTCTATGTATTATCCGTATTCCTATTTATCAAGGAACCATCTGACTACAAGCTTTACTTCTTTTTGTGTGTTGCCGTCGTCATCGCCAACTCGCTCATCAATATCGTCTACAGCCACCGCTTCGTGCGCTACTCTTTCAGCCTCATCAACCTCAAACCCTATTACAAGGCCTTTCTCATCATGGGTGTCTATATCCTATTCACCAACGTTTATACATACTTGAATCCTGTATGGCTGGGCTTTGTGACAAATACGGATGAAGTAGGCTATTTTACTACTGCCACCAAGTTGCACCACATCATCATGGCCGTACTGCTTTCCTTTGCCAATATCCTATATCCACGCGTCTCCAACCTATTAGCAGAAGGCAACAAAGAGGAGTTCTGGAATAAAATCAACGTAGCCTTCGAAGCCATCTTCCTTTTTTCATTTCCTACGATCGTATTCTTGCTGGTTGCAGGACCAGATTTGCTCCATCTGTTCGTAGGCGATGGGTTCGAAGGGTCGTATTTGCCCTTGAGAATCATTTCCCCACTGGTACTCATCATTGGCGTTGAGCAAATACTTGTCATTCAGATACTCCTGACCATGCACCAGGACAACACGGTGTTGCGCAACTCCTTTATCGGTGCTTTCGCTGCACTCATCTTCAACATCCTCATCACAGCCAGTATGGGAGCACCTGGATCAGCCATTGTCTGGGTCATTGCCGAATGTGTGATTATGGCACTCTCAGCGTTTGATATTTACCGGAAATACAACTATCTGATGCCCATCAAAAGAATGGCAGTCTACAGTCTGGCATATATTCCTCTTTTGCTGATAGCCGTCTTCATCTTCCGAGCGGTCGGCAACAATTATTTCATGCTTGCACTCTTGGCATTCGTCATTGTCATTTACGCCTTCCTTACTGAGGTCTTTATCCTCAAGAATAAAGTGGCCATGCTACTCATGGACACCATCCGTCAATTATTACATTCAAATCATCATTAAACCCGCAACAATGCTTTCAATCCTACTCATATTAGTCATCTTGCTCTATCTCAAGTGGATCCTTATTACTTTATCGTTTCCATGGGTTTGCCTGCTGTTTCAATTCAGAAAACACAAAGGAACTATGAGGAAAATACTAGCCGTCCCAGGCATGATGATTGAGAAAATGACCAAAGAAGGGGCTTCCAGGTATATCATCATCAACATCGGTCACATCCCTTCCTTGACCTTACGCCGCACACTTTACCAAATGTTGGGGGCAGACATGGAGCGTCAAGTGGTGATTCACTACAAGACTGAAATCAGGGCTCCCTACCGACTGGTTATTGGGAAGGGAAGTATTATCGGAGACAATGCTATCTTAGACGCCCGAAATGATCTTCGAATAGGCAAGAACGTCAATCTCTCGTCAAATGTGTCCATCTATACAGAACAGCATGACTATCGGGATCCGATGTTTCTTTGTACCAACAAAGAGAATAAGGCGGTAGAAATCAATGACAGGGTATGGATAGGCAGCAATGTCATTATTCTGCCCGGTGTCAAGATTGGCGAAGGTGCCGTCTGCTGTGCGGGCTGTGTTGTGACCAAGGATGTCGCCCCCTACGATGTTGTTGCCGGTATTCCCGCAAAGAAAATCAATACACGTCCACAGTCACTCCAATACAAATTCGATGGTTCGTCCTGCTGGTTTTATTAACATGTCACACTTATGAAAAGACTCGTCATACTATCTCTGCTAATCGTTTGCTGGGGACGTGTATGTTCTGCCGATGACACGGAGATGCCCGTCATTGCCTTTTTAGGTGTACCTGACTGGCGTACTACCGAAGAGCATTTCCGCACATTCAGCGAGTGTGGCTTCACAGTCAGTCTATACCCCTACCCTTCACTCGACCTGCTGGTAAAAGCATGTCGTTATGCCTCCAAGTATGGCGTGAAGGTATTGGGAAGATGTCCGGAAATGGTAAACAATCCCACACTGGCAGCCCAGACGCTGAAACAGGAAAAGGGTTTCTACGGCTACTATATGCAAGACGAGCCCAATGCACCTGAGATACTTGAGAGGCAGAAGGAGATAAATCAATTGAAAGCCATTGATTCGACACACATATTCTATATCAACCTCTATCCATACTATCAGGAGAGTTGGGTAGAGCCGGCCATGAAGGTCAAGACGTATCCAGAATACCTGAAGACTGCCTCGGCAACAGCCTGCAAGCAGCTGTCGTTCGACTTCTACCCCATTACGACCAGCGGCATACGTCCCACATGGTATCATAATCTGGAGATGATGCGTCAGGAGAGTCTGTCCTCAGGGAAGCCATTCTGGGGGTTTGTGCTTTCCGTATCACACGATGTACCTTTCACCCCCGACACCTACTACCCTATCCCAACCCTCGGAGCACTCCGGTTGCAGGTGTATACCAATCTGGCCTACGGCGCTCAGGCCATCCAGTATTTCACCTACTGGAATCCGAAAGAGGGAGAGGGCTTTCACTATCACGACGCACCCATCACTCACGATGGCAAGAAAACCAACACTTGGGAAGTGGTAAGACAGATGAATCAGGAGTTGCGAACAATCTCAAAACTTTTTTATGGAGCCAAAGTGCTGTCAGTACATCATTTGGGAGCCATCCCCGAAGGTACAACCCGTCAGGAGCAGATGCCCGAAAACATCCGTTCGCTAAAGATTGTGGGCAGGCAAGGAGCCATCATTTCCCGCTTCGAACAGGATGGCCACCGCTATCTGGCTATCGTCAACAAAAGCCACGAAAAGACGCTGACAGTGCGCATCCGGACTCGAAACAACACACCGCGTCACCTTACAAAAACACTACAGGAAGAGCGAATAAAGACCAATTACACTGTCGATGCAGGTGACATTTTGCTATTTAAATTGAAATAATTTGTTTTTTTCGCTCACTTATTCGTACCTTTTCGCTTCGCGAGAAGGCACTTTCGCTCGAAAGAACAAAGAAAAAAGATTTTTCCTTTGGTTCTTCGCTCACTTATTCGTACCTTTTCGCTTCGCGAGAAGGCACTTTCGCTCGAAAGAACAAAGAAAAAAGATTTTTCCTTTGGTTCTTCGCTCACTTATTCGTACCTTTGCAGGCAATATGGGTATGAAGTTCTCTGTCACTATACCTGCATACAAGTCTCAATTCCTGCAAAAGGCCATTGAGAGCGTTGTCAGTCAGACCTATTCTGACTGGGAATTGATTATTGTGGATGACTGTTCGCCAGAGGACATTAAATCCATTGCTGAACCTTTCCTCAACGACAAGCGCATCAGCTATTACCGCAACGAGAAGAATTGCGGCGCTGTCAACGTGGTTGACAACTGGAACATCTGTCTCAGCCATTGCACAGGCGACTATGTCATTTGTATGGGGGACGACGACCGCCTGCTGCCCTGCTGTCTGGAGGAATACACAAAACTTATCGAGAAGTACCCTGACTTTAACGTCTACCATGCAAGGACGGAAATTATTGACGAAAAGGATCAGGTGACGAACGTGCAAGAGCCTCGCCCTGAATGGGAGTCGGTACTCTCCATGCTCTGGAATCGCTGGGACCATCGCAACAAGCAGTTTATCGGTGACTTCTGCTATCGCACGGCATATCTGAAGGCGGCTGGCGGCTATTACAAGATGCCACTGGCCTGGGGCTCTGATGACATTACGGCCGTATTGGCTGCTAAGGAACAGGGTATTGCCAATACCCAGACGTTTTGTTTCCAATATCGGGAGAACAGTCAAACCATCTCCAGTTCCAGTGCCAATGCCGGTGTTAAGATTGCTGCACGAGTAGACCAGTACCAATGGTATTTATCCTTCCTCGACGAGATGGCACACAAGGACCTCTCGCATGACGACCGCAACTATCTCGAAACAATTGAGAAACCCCGAAAAATATACTTTTTCAAGGCACTCGACAGGGATGTTCCCCAATACTTGAAGGGCAATCCCATGCGGCTGTGGTGGTGTTATAACCAGCTGAAGCCCTTCCATTACGGAAAAGCCACCTTTCTGAAGTGGTACTTAAAATCCATCATGCCATGAAGCAGCGACTACTCTATATCACTCATCATCAGCTTGACCAGAACAATGGCGGCTGCAATGCCTCGAAGGGGTTCCTGCGCTGCTTTGCGGCCTTATTCGACGAGGGTACCGTCATCAGTCATGACATGGCCGATGCCAGTCTTTACATCCCGTCACACTTTAAGTTCTGCCCGATGCAGGACAGTCGTAGCAAGGTCCGTAAGCTTTTGGACATGTATCGCGGTGCAATCAGCGGACATTACTATTTTGTCAGGGAACATCTCAAGGAGCATCAGTACGACGTGGTGGTCATCGACCATTCTTTCACGGGTGCAGGTCTGCCTGAATACATCAAGTCGACAGGGGCCAAACTCATCACCATCCACCATAACGTGGAGCATGACTATCTGCGAGACAACAGCAAGGAGAAACCCTTGCTCTACCGACTGCCCTACCTCTATTATCGCAGGAAGGCAGAGCGCGACTGTCTGCGACACAGCGATGTCAATCTGACTGTCACGGCACACGATGCGGAAGTATTCCGTTCGTGGTATCCAGGCATTCACGTCTACCCCTGGGGCATCTTTGAACATCAAGACACGCCCCGTCCTGTTTTCGAGCCACCGAAAGACAAACATACCTTCGTCATCACTGGCTCGCTCTACTTCAGGCAGTCGTTATTACCCATCATCGACTTTGTAAGACGTTACTGGCCATTGGTATTGCAGGCCTGTCCCGACGCCAAGCTCATCATAGCAGGGCGCAACCCTGCTGCAGAATTGCTAAAAGTTGGAGCTGAGACAACAGGTGTGACCATCATTCCCAATCCTGAAAAGGTTGTCCATGTGGTACATCTGGCAAACTATTACGTCTGTCCTATCTATTCCGGTAGCGGTCTGAAACTTCGACTCTTCGACGGCTTGAGACTTGGACTCCCCGTGCTGTGCCATGAAGTGGCTGCCAACGGCTATGAGAAGGTGAAAGAAAGCGGTTTTCTGTTTACTTATCACAACGAAGCGTCTTTCTCGGAGGCACTCCAAAAACTGGTAAATGCCAGCATCGACCCAGAAAAAGTTTTCCAGTCATTCCAAGATACTTTCTCTCTCAGCAACGGAATCAAGCGACTACAGAACATACTTCAAGAGAGTTTTGAATCAACAGCAAATAAAAAAAACATATAAATATGATTATACGAAGCAAGGCACCATTACGATTAGGTTTGGCAGGAGGAGGATCCGACGTTTCGCCGTATAGCAACACATACGGAGGGTTGGTTCTTAATGCTACCATCAACCTCTATGCGTATTGTACCATTGAGGAGACAACAGACGACACGATCACCATCTGCTCGTACGACACAGATGTGAATAAGTCCTACCCGTCTGCCCCATCGTTGGAGATAGACGGCGAGGCAAGCCTCATCAAAGGTGTCTACAATCGAGTGGTCAAGGATTTTAACCTGTCACCACTGTCGTTCAAGATTACCACTTACAACGATGCTCCTGCAGGTTCCGGACTTGGCACGTCGTCAACAATGGTAGTCTGCATCCTGAAAGCTTTTGTTGAATGGAAAAGCTTGCCCTTGGGCGATTACGAGATAGCCAAGCTGGCATACGAAATAGAGCGCAAAGACCTACAGTTCAGCGGTGGCAAGCAGGACCAGTATGCTGCTGCTTTCGGCGGTTTCAACTATATAGAATTCTTGCAGAACGACATGGCCATTGTCAATCCGCTGAAAATCAAACGCTGGATTATTGACGAACTGGAAGCCTCCATGCTACTCTACTTCACCGGGCGTTCACGCTCGTCTGCCGCCATCATCGACGAACAGAAGAAAAATACTGAGGGAGGCAACACCAAGGCCATCGAGGCTATGCACCGCATCAAGCAAAGTGCTGTGGACATGAAACTGGCATTGCTGAAAGGCGACATCACATCCTTTGCCGATATACTGCTCCAAGCATGGGAAGACAAGAAACGCATGGCTAACAACATCACGAATCCTGTCATTCAGCAGGCTATGGACGTTGCCATGAAGGCAGGTGCCAAAGCTGGCAAAGTGTCGGGTGCCGGTGGTGGCGGCTTCATCATGTTTATCGTTGAGCCTACCCGTAAGAAAGAAGTGGAGAAGGCCCTGAGCCAGCTGGACGGATTTGTTATGCCCTTCAGTTTCAGCGAGGGAGGAGCTCATGGTTGGAAGATTTATGAAACAGACAACGTAAAAGCATTTTAAAATATGGCAGAAAGCATTGCAACGCCACACTCTCAAAGAGAGAACATCAATAAACATATTGACACACTCATAGAACGCTATCCCAAGCTGATGAGTTGTCGTAATACCATACAGGAGGCCTACGACACAATGCAACAAGCCTATACCAGCGGACGCAAATTGCTGGTATGCGGCAACGGTGGCTCGGCATCAGACAGCGAACATATTGTAGGCGAACTGATGAAAGAATTCAAGTTGAAACGCGAAGTGTTCCACGACCAGGCCGAGGCCATGAAGCGCATTGACCCCGAGATGGGGGCCATTCTGGCAAGACATCTGCAGGGTGCGCTGCCTGCCATCGCTTTGACAGGTCACTCTTCACTGGCTACGGCATTCATGAACGACAGCAATCCGGAACTTATCTTCGCCCAGCAAGTGAATGGCTACGGTAAGACAGGCGATATCCTGTTGTGCATTTCAACATCAGGAAACAGCCGTAACGTGCTCTTTGCCGCTGTGGCCGCTAAGGCAAAGGGACTACACGTCATAGGACTGACAGGCCAAAACGACAGCAAACTGAAACAGTTGGCCGATACCTGTATACAGGTGCCCGAGACTGAGACTTATAAGATTCAGGAACTGCACTTGCCGGTATACCACTGTCTGTGTATGATGTTGGAAGAACATTTCTTCGGGAAATAAAATTCAATGAGCATGAACATGAAAGCTGTCATCATGGCCGGAGGTAAAGGGACACGCATCGCATCCATCAACAGCGATGTGCCTAAGCCCATGATAGAGATTTGCGGCAAACCGATACTATTGTGGCAAATAGAAAACCTGAAAGCCTGCGATCTGACAGATATCACATTGGTCATTGGTCATTTGGGACATGTCATACGTGACTATTTCCAAGACGGCAGCAACTTTGGCGTCCACATTTCGTATTTTGAGGAGAAGGAACCCCTTGGAACTGCCGGTGCCTTATTCAAGATGCCGGAGTTGACGGACGACTTCCTGCTCCTATGCGGCGACGTGATGATGGATGTCGACTTCCAACGCTTCATCCGTTTCCATCAGGAACACCAGGCCAGAGCCAGTCTGATGGCTCATCCTAACGGTCATCCTTACGACAGTTCGCTATTGGTGACGGAGATACTGCCCCCCACAGAGAAAGGCGGGCTACCCATTGACACCCATCGCGTCACGAAATGGATCAACAAGGAAGACGAGCGGCTGTTTTATAAGAACCGGGTGAATGCAGGTATAGAAATAATCTCACCGCAACTGCTTCGCGAAACCATGAAACATTTCGTGCCTCGCCATCCTGAAAGCCCCGATAAGATTGACCTTGACCGCGACGTGCTGAAGCCCAACATCGCCTCAGGCGGTATCTTTGCCTACGACACGCCAGAATATATTAAGGATATGGGAACCCCTGACCGCTACTACGAAGTGGAAAAAGACATCAAGAACGGTAAAGTGAAAGCCCGCAACCTGTCACAGCGTCAACGGGCCATCTTCCTCGACCGAGATGGTACCATCAACAGCTACAAGGGCTTCCTGACCCATCCTGACGACTTTGAACTGCTGCCTGGCGTCGCTGAAGCCATCAGGACCATCAACCACTCGGGCTATCTCTGCATCGTTGTCAGCAACCAGCCCGTCATTGCCCGTGGCGACTGCACCTTTGAAGAGTTGCAGACCATCCACGACAAGATGGAGACACTGCTGGGAAAGGAAGGAGCCTTCGTCGACGGCATCTACTATTGTCCGCATCATCCCGACAAAGGCTTCGAGGGTGAACGGCCGGAATACAAAATCGACTGCGACTGTCGCAAACCTAAAGCGGGCTTGCTGTTCCAGGCTGCAAAAGACTGGAACATCGACTTGTCACAATCCTATATGATTGGCGACAGCGACCGCGACGTAGAAGCCGGAAAGAACGCAGGGTGCAAGGCATCCATACTTCTCACCAACCACGATTTAAATAATACGATAAACAACATCCTATGAACATTACGATAATAACTCCCTCCCTGCCCTATCCGCTCAACTCTGGCGGTGCACAAGGTCAGTATAACTTCATCGACAAGTTGAGGAGTAAGCACTACATAGCCATCATCTTCCCCATGAATGGCAAGAACCGCCCCGAGGCCTTGCAACACCTGCAGACCATTTGGCCGGAAGTCACATTCCATCCTTATTCGTACCTACGACAACTCACTCACGGTCCCTTCCTGAAAGACAAAATCACCAGAGCCGTGAAGCTAAAGGTATGTCCGCAAAGTGAGCGTTTTGCCGTTGAACGGGCCTTAAAGCCATACGGCTTTTATTTCACCAACGACTTCGTTTCGTTTGTCAACGATATCATCCGGCAGCATAAAACTGACATCATACAGGTAGACTTCTATCAATACCTGCACATCATCCACCATCTGCCTGCCGACATCCGGAAAATCTATGTACAGCACGAAATACGCTACATCAGAAACCAGCGACTCCTGGCTCCCATTCATCTGACCCCTGAGGAAAAAGCCTGGTACGAGGAAATCCGACAGATGGAGATTGACGACCTCAATGCTTTCAACCAAATCATTGCCGTCACTGCCAATGACAAAGAAAATATGGTACGCGACGGGGTGAAAACGCCCATCAGTGTCTCGCCGTCAGCCGTAAACACGCCCGTCCTGCCCTTTGAGGGATGGAACGGCAAGGTGACGTTCCTGGGAGGCTATAGCCATATTCCCAATCAGGAGGGTATGGAATGGTTCCTCCAGAAAGTCCTTCCGATGGTGCATTTAGACAGCATACAGGCCATAGAGGTTGTGGGCAGCGGCTGGCCGCAACACTACAACACCATCCATCCCAAGGTTCGGTTCCTGGGTTTTGTAGAGGACCTGACGCAGGCTGTCCACCGTTCTTTGCTCATCGTACCCATCCTGACAGGTAGCGGTATGCGGATGAAGATTCTGGATGCTGCCGCCATGAGCGTACCCTTTATCACTACCACCGTAGGCGTCGAGGGACTGAACTTCAAGCACAACACATCGTGTCTCATTGCCGACACCCCCGAGGACTTTGCACAGGCCATCAACGTCCTCGTTGCCGACACCGCTCGAATGCAGGCGCTGGCTCTCAATGCCCAGCAGATCTTCAACGAACAGTATTCCGTAGAAGCGCTGGCCAAAGTACGAAACAACATATACGAACAACGATGAAACAGCTCGCTATCGCCATCTATTGCGTCAACTACAACTCCTACGACAGTCTCCAAGGCTATCTGGCATCCATTGACAAGGCTATGGAGGCCGAAACGGACCATATACAGCTGAAGATGATTATTGCCGACAACACCGTGCCGGCACAGCCCATTGACTATACTCCCAGCCACTTCATACTCCAAGTGCTGCCTACTGGCGACAACAAGGGTTATTTCGGGGCTGTCAAACATGCTATGCAGCAAGTCAGCCCTGCCGATTACGACTATGTCATTATCAGCAATGTCGATGTGCAACTCAGCGAAGAGTTCTTCAAGAGCCTGTCGCAAAAGGAAATATCAGCAGATACGGGCTGGATAGCCCCACAGATTTATTCGCGTGCAGAACAGCGCGACCGCAACCCCAAAATCCTGCGACGCTATGCAAAACGGAAACTGCAGGTGCTGAAGGTCAAGTTCTTCCACCCACTGATTGACTGGATATACAACCACACCCTCTACCGCTCCAAGAAATTCGTCAGCCACCAGCCCGGCGAGATCTATGCCGGTCACGGCTCGTTCATCATCCTGACGCACCAGTATTTCCAGCGTTGCGGCATCATCGACTATCCCGTATTCCTGTTCTGTGAGGAAATCTATTTAGGCGAACAGTGCCTACACAACAACCTGACAGTATGCTATTGTCCCGACATCAAGGTAACCGACATGGAACATGCCTCGACCAGTACCTTCCGTCGAAGCCGTTACTGCCGCTACAACTACGACGCTCTCACCTACATCCTCAACACTTACTATAGATAGCTCACTTTTCACCGGCATCAGCCGATTCTTCACTCTTAACTTTCATAATACACAACGCCCTGACTCCGGTATGCGCCGTGTCGAACGACACCCAGCGACCTGAGCGGTCACACCGTGGATGCAGGTCACACTTCCACCAGTGATCCTGGTCAGGAGCAACAAACTGCTTCGGACTTCTCACGTCGGCTAGCAGCACGGCTTCATCCGTCTTGCGGTTAACCTTGTACAGTTTACAATGGCGCCATTTGTCAGGATAAGTATCAACCAGGAACCAGTCGTTGTCCATAAAATGCTGATGACCGTCGGAGTTCAGTTGCGGATAGGCACAACGCTTCCATTCCTTCATGTCAGGACCAGAGAAATAGACATGAGAGTCAACGTCCTGCACACGACAATAGGCCACGATACCATTCTCCCTATTCCAGTGATAGTGCGACACCATACCCGTCGTAGCCGAAGCATACAGCGTCTTCTCCTGCATGTCATAGACGATCAGTCGCGTCCTGCGGAACGTACCCTTATACCACCGATGCAGGAACGACACATAGCGACCGTCGGCAGAAAACTCCGTATGCGTCACAAAATGGAATGTACCGTCCATACTGTCCTCGTGCTGGAAGGCAGCAATATCCTGCAGGCTCAACAGCAACTGACGCTCGTTCTTCGTAAGGTCAATCATAAACAGCCCCGTCTTCTCCGACACGTTGTCCGACATATATGCGTCGGCATCACCATACAGATAGCCGTAGCCCGGCATCATGGCCTGCAGGCGCTCATAGCTAAACGACGTCGCCCACAGCCCGTCAGGACTCACCGTGTCGATGGGCCAGCCAATTCTCCGTTTCTCACCAGTCTCCACATCCACCATCTCCGAACACAGCTCGCGGTTTTCGGCTTGGTTAAAGATACATGCAGTAGCGTTCACCCACTGCAGACGGCATCCCTTATGATAGTTCCAGGCGCCCGTGTCGCCAATCTTCACCCACTGGTCGAAGCCGTCGCCCGTCCAATAGCCCAGCTCCAACAAGTCATCCTCCTTGGGCATACGCAACGGGATATGCAGCCGGCAAGCCAGATGCTTCTTGCCGTCGACGCTGAAGGGGTCGACATCGTGGAATCCGAAGAAGCAATCCTCATGCATCACGGCATCCTCTTTCAGACACGACTCACGGTTAGGTAGCAGGTCGTAGAAAGCCTGATAGGCATTACGCACAACATTCTTCAGTAGATAATTGTTCTTAACCCTGTTATATACAAACTTCTCAATTGCATTCATATTTGTCTCAATTTTCCGGCAAAGATACGAAATAAATATGAATATGCATTGTTAATTGTGAATTATTTCGTACCTTTGCAGCCGCTAAGCGAAAAAACGACGTATGAAACAGGATTTAGTATCGGTCATCATGCCTACCTACAATGCCGGCAAGTTCCTTGTCGACAGCATTGAGAGTGTGCTTAACCAGACCTATACCAACCTGGAACTGCTCATCACCGACGACGGCTCTACCGACAATACCATCGACATCCTCAAGGACTACTCCGAACGCGACAAGCGCGTCAAGGTGAATTATCTGACGACGAATTGTGGCCCCGCCATTGCCCGCAATCGCTCCATCGAACGCGCCAGGGGCCGCTACATCGCTTTCTGCGACTGCGACGACCGCTGGTTCCCTGAGAAGCTGGAGAAGCAGATAGCCCACATGACCCGCAAGGACTGTGCCCTGTGCAGTTCGTCGTACCTTATTTGCGACGACAACAACAAGGTCATCGGCATCAACATCTCGCCCAAGCACCTGACCCTGGGCATGATGAAGCGCGACAACAAGCTTGGCTGTCTCACGGCCGTCTACGACATCCAGCGACTGGGTCATAAGTTCTACATGCCTGCCATCCGCAAGCGTCAGGACTGGGCACTGTTCCTGAACATCCTCAAGGAGTGCCAGATCTGTTTCTGTCTCACCGAACCCCTCGCCTACTACCGTGAGCACGAGAATTCCGTATCGAGCAACAAGTTCTCACTGGTCAAATACAACGTCAACGTCTACGAGACCGTCTTCGGCTACACTTGGCCGAAAGCCTACCTTTACTTCCTGTTCCGTTTCATGCCCACCTATCTTTACAAGATCATGAAGCGCAACAGCGACAGCAAGAAATACCTCAAGAAACTCGAAGAAAACGGAGAACTGTAATCAGACTCTCCGATTCCGTGAACTACCGTTTCTATTACTTGATGGCCTTGGCTTCAAGGCGTTTGGCGCGGGCTTCGGACTGGGTAGAGAGCTTGCCTTTCAGGTATTGTTCTATGATGAGGGCAGCCATGGGGGCAGCGAGGTCGGCACCGAAACCTCCGTGTTCGACATAGACGCTGACGGCAATCTTCGGATCGTTCATAGGTGCAAAGGCGATGAATGCGGAGTGGTCGGCACCAGGATTCTCGATGGTGCCCGTCTTGCCGCAAATGGGATAGGTGGTGCGAATGCCGGTGGCCGTACCTTTCTCTACTGCCAGTCGCATACCCTCGACGACGGGGACGTATGCCTCTGGCGTCACCTTGGTCTGACGACGGGTGAGATAACGCTGGTTCTTCGTGTCCTTATGGATATGCGGCACGTAGAACCATCCGCGATTGGCAATGGTGACAGCGAGGTTACACAACTGCAGGGGCGTCAGCGTGACGTCGCCCTGCCCCATACCTGCCCACCATATGGTCTTTCCGTCCCACCCCTTCGGGTAACGGCGGTTCAGGTAGTCGGCACCAGCCAGCAGACCACCCTGTTCGCCATCAATGTCGATATGCATAGGCCCGCCCAGTCCCATCGACTGCATATAACTGCGCCAGGTGGTAATCGCCTCGTCACGCGTCTCGTACATAAAGTCGTCGTTGATCATCGAGGCGAAAGTCATCAGAAACCACGTGTTACACGACTGCGCCAGCGCATCTTTCAGTTTCAACGGCGAACGGTGTTGGTGGCAGCCCACCTTGATATTACCGTCCGTCACACCATTCTCGCATTTCACGGCAGTCTCAGGAGTGATACTACCCTCCGAGAGCATCACCAGCGCCTGCGCCGTCTTGAACGTCGAGCCAGGAGCCTGAGGTTTTCCGATGGCCTGGCGGACGTCATAGCCCTGAGGCGTGTTCGTAGCCAGACAGAGTATCTCGCCATTGGCCGGATTGATGGCCACGATGGCTCCCGTCTTACCTTTCAGCAGACGCTCGCCCAACTTTTGCAGCGTTGGCCGCAACGTCAACGGCCCGTCCGTAGGCAGGTCTTGTGCACGAAGTGAAAGCCCTGTCGTGTACAGGATTACTAATAGAAAAATAAAGCGATATTTGTGTTCCATTTCAGTCATTATCGTGTTTTCTAGTTGCAAAGATACGAATAAGCGAGGGAAATGCCAAAGATTTGGTTGATTTTCTTTGCATCTTTATTGCCGAGTCGTTCATAACTGATTGCAAATAAGATTACTGCTCCGAGGAGAAAATGTTTTAGTGCCGTGTAAAAGACCTTTTTGTGCGGCACTAAAGGGCCTTTAAGGTCAAGGTAAAGTTAAAACTGCGTCAATGGACGTTAAAACTGCGACGATGGATGATAAAACTACGTCGTTGTTTAATAAAACTGCGACAATGATTAATGTTTTAGTAACCGTTAAGTCCGATTGGATAAAATTAAGGGTATCATAAAAAAAAATGCCTTCGGATGCAATAATATATATGTTCATGCGTTCTATTAATAGAACGTTGAATAAAAATAATAAGCTTATTTGATACATGACTACCCTTAAGGACGGATATGTTGTAGACGGGATGAACGAGCTGGAACGCAATATCAAGCGGTTGATAGACTTCTTTACTGCGCTCATTTGTCTTGTCGTCTTTTCACCCCTGATGCTGGTCTGCTATATCGCTGTGAAGCGTGAAGACGGCGGTCCGGCCATCTTTAAGCAGGAACGAATCGGACGGTTCGGAAGACCTTTCAACATCTATAAGTTCCGCAGTATGCGCCTGGATGCAGAGAAAGACGGTCCGGCGCTCTACCAGCACGAGAACGAAACGCGAATGACGAAGGTCGGAAAATTCCTGCGTGCTCACCATCTTGACGAACTGCCTCAGCTGTGGAACGTGGTGAAGGGCGAGATGGCGTTCATCGGTCCCAGACCCGAGCGTAAATTCTTCATTGACCAGATTATGCAGCACGACAAACGATACACCTACCTCTATCAGGTGCGACCGGGCGTCACCAGTTATGCCACGCTATATAACGGCTATACGGACACAATGGAGAAGATGCTGCGTCGCCTGGAGCTGGACCTCTATTATTTGGAGCACCGCTCGCTGTGGTTCGACTTCAAGCTGCTGGTGCTGACATTCATCAACATTGCCTTCGGCAAGAAATTCTAAAATCATGATTCGACTGCGGTATCTGTTACTGAGCTTTTGTGCATTGACGCTTCATCACGCCGAGGCGCAAACCGTGACATACGACGTGACGGCGGAGACGGCGGTGGGTACGGGCGACTATACCGCCTACCAACTGACGACCAACCGCCATCATATACTGTCGACACGACCCAACACGGCCTATCTGCGTGGGGCTGTCAACGTGGAGCACCAGCTGTCGAAGGACTGGACGCTGTCCGGTGCCGTCGACGTCGTCGCTTCCGTACATGCCGACCACAAATTCTATCTGCAGCAGTGCTACGCCAATCTGGACTGGAAGTCGTTCTTTCTGGAAGTGGGAGCCCGCGAACTGAAGCCCGTGCTGCGCGACGAGCTGTTGTCGAGCGGTACGTTCGCCAAGGGCAACAATGCCAAGCCCATTCCGCAGATTCATATCGGTACGAACGATTTCTGGACGATACCGTATACCAAAGACTGGTTGCAGCTCAGTTTCGACTTCGGCTACGGCAAGTTCCTGGACAGTGACTACCGCGAGGACGTTTTCCGCCAGCATCCCAGTGTCAACACCAAATACGCCACAGGCATTCTCTACCACCAGAAGCACCTGTACTTCCGCACCAACCCCGAAAATCTACTCTTCTTTACCGGCGGCATTGAGCATGTGGCGCTGTTTGGCGGTACGGGCTATAAAATTGAGGATGGCGAGTTGGTCGTCAAGGAAAAGCCCTCGAACCTGAAGGCATTTTGGAAGGCGATATTCCCCGTGGGCGACAGTCAGTATTACGAGAACGAATCGATGGAAGACTGGATCTACGGCAACCACCTTGGTTCGATGACCGTACAGCTGGGTTGGAACATCGACAAAGAGCACCTGTTGCAAGCCTATCTTGAAAACATTTTCGAGGACGGTTCGGGCATCCGCAAGAGCAATGGCTGGGACGGGCTGTGGGGCTTGGAATATCATAACAAGAGCAAAGACCGCCAGTATGTGCGCGGTGCCGTGGTGGAATATTTCCAGTCCACCAACCAATGCGGTCCGCTGCACTGGGACTCGGGCGACTATCCGGAACCCATCCGCAGTCAGATAACCGACAAGGTGGTAGGCAACGACGAATACTACAACCACACCTTCTACGATGCCTATGCTCACTACGGCATGGCCCTTGGCAATGCACTGATTACGTCACCTATATATAATAAGGATGGCTACAGCGCATTCCGCTACAACCGCGTAAAGGCGTGGCACGTGGGAGTGAACGGCGAGGTGACCGACCGCCTGTCGTACCTCGTCAAAGGTTCTTACCGTGAGACCTTAGGCACCTATAATCTGCCCGTCTACCCCAAGCGCCACTCGTTCGACGCCATGTTGCAGGGCATCTACGCCGTCGGTCCCTGGAACTTCTCGGCAGCCTATGCCTTCGACCTTGGCAACATCTACGGCGACATCTCAACGTTCGACTTTAAAATCAGCTATCATGGGAAAATTCTATAAACTGTTAGCTATTAGCTGTTGGCTATTAGCCGCATCGTGTCAGGAGGGCAGAGAGGCCGGCGATCTATGGGGACAATGGCGCATGGACGGCGGCGACAGGCTGTATATCAGTTTTTCGGGACATATTGCCCGACTGCAGGATACTCATCACGCCGAGATATTCGTCTACGGCAATTTCCAGCACGAAGGCGACAGCCTCTTCCTACAGTGTTACTCAGCAGAGGGCGAAGCCAAGGATACCGTCATGGTGGAAGAGGCCTTCGGCTTCAAGCCTTTCAACAATATCCGCATGAAAATAGAGAAGCTCGACGCCGACAACCTCGTCTTTAGCAAGGACAGGTTCACGTGGAGCTTCTCTATACACTAATTTCTTAACTCTTATATATATTAGAACTCCAGGGGCTGACCGCGGTAGAAGTCGATGAGCGCCTGCTGGTAGAGATGCTCGTAGCGGGCCTGAACGAGGTCGGACTCGGACTTGAGGTAGGTGTTCTTCGATTCGTTGAACTCAGTGATGGTCGCCTTGCCGTTCTCGTATTTCGCCTGCATCAGATTGAAGGCTGTCTGCGTACTCTTTACCGCCTCAAGAGACGACTGCTCTTTCGACAGTGCATTCAGAGCATTATAATATACCTTCTGAATTTCCTGATAGAGCGTCTTCTTGGTGTTGTCGAGCTGCAACTGCTGATTCTCGCGCTCAATCTTTGCCGTGCGGATACTGTTGCGCGTCTGGAAACGGTTGAAGATGGGAATGTTCAGGTTCAGACCGATGTACTGCGAGAAATTGTTCTTCAACTGCGTGCTAAAATTTTCGGACTTGAAACCGCTGGTGGTGTAGTAGTTCGTACCCAGACCGCCACTGAGCGACAACGTGGGATAATAGCCTGCGCGGGCTATCTTGATGTTATACTCGGTGCCTTTGAGTTTCAGTTGCTGAGCGGCAATCTCGGGTTTGATGCCAAGAGCTTCAGCGTAGATGATGTCGGGGGAAGGGATGGAGGCAGCGATATCGGCGGAGACATCGGCGAGTTCGGGACGGACGACGGAGAAACCGTCGGGCGTGGGGAGCTCGAGAAGCTGGGTAAGGCTAAGTATAGCCAGACGCGTGTTGTTGTCAGCCTGAGTAGCGACGAGATGACTGTTGGCGAGGGTGGCTCGCTGCTGGGAAAGTTCCGACTCGGAGGCTTTGCCGTTGGCAACGAACGCCTGCAGACGCTCGACCTGCATGGAGTCAATCTCTATCTGCCGATGGGCAACGTCGGAAATCTCCATGTCGTAGAGGATTTGCACGTAAGCCTGCGCCACCTGCATCCGGATGTCGTTCTTCGCTTTTTCGAGGTCGGCAGTAGCGGACTCAAGGTTCAGCTGGTTGAGCTTGATTTGGTTCGGAATCTGGAAACCCGTGAAGAGCGGCATACTGGCACCCAGCTGAAGCGACGTCGACGAGGTGTTGGTGTTGGTGTAAGTGTTATCGGCTGTCAGACCGCGTCCGAAGGAGAAGTTCTGATTCAGACTGGCACTGAGGTCCGGCAGGCGGGAGTTCTTGGAATTACTCAGCTGGATTTCCTGCTGGCGGCGCTGGTTTTCCTGTTGCTTGATGGGGATGCTATGCTCCACGGCGTAGTCACAGCACTCGCGGAGGGACCATTGGTGCTGGGCGGTAGCGGGGAGGGCGATGAGGGTTGCTATGACATAGCAACATAAAGAACGATGTTTCATAGCTCAATTATTTTTTGTCGTCGTCGGTAATTATCTCGGGACCACGGACCTTGTCGTTGGCCGTGATACCCTTCTTAATCTCGATATTCACACCGTCAGAGAGGCCGGTTTCAACAGCGCGGCGTTCGTAGTTTTTCTTGTCGGCAGGACCAACGAGCACGTAGACAAACGTGCTGTCGCCGCTGAACTCGATGGCACTCTCGGGGATGCTGAGCACCTTGTCGGCCTTGGCGAGGACGATTTCGGCATTGGCGGAGTAGCCGGAGCGGAGGCGGCCAGACTTGCCGCCGACCGAATCGGCGGGTACGGTGACAGCGGCCTTGATCTCAAACTGGTTGGCACCGTTGTTCTCGACGGCCTTGGGCGAGATGTACTCCAGGGCGGCGTCGAACTTCAGGTCCTGCAGGGCGCCGATGGTAATCTTCATCGGCATGCCACTGACGAGCTGTCCGACCTCCGTTTCGTCGATGTTTCCACGGAAGATGAGGTTATTCATATTGGCAACAGAAGCGATGGTGGTACCCTCGTTCATCGTGTTGACCTGGATGACGGAGTAGCCTACCTTCACGGGGATGTCGAGGATGACACCGCTGATGGTCGAACGGATGAGCGTCGACGAGGCTTTTGCGTTCGACTTCGAGAAACCGTCGCGTACGACCTCCAGCGCATCCTCGGCAGCAGCCTTCTCGTGCCTGGCCTGCTCCAAGGCAATCTTAATCTTGTCAAACTCATCGGCACTGACGAGTTTCTGGTTGTAGAGGTTCTCCTCACGCTGATAGTCGGTTTCAGCCTGCTTCAGGTTGATTTCAGCCAGTTTCAAACGCATCTCGGCACTCGACAGCTGTCCCATTTCGGGCACCACCTTCACCTTGGCAATCACATCGCCGGCATTGATGTAGTCGCCCGGCTCCTTGTAGAGTTCCTGGATGATACCAGAGATCTGCGGCTTGATATTGACCTCGTTGCGGGGTTCAATCTTACCGGTGATGATGGTCGTCTTCTGGATGTTCTCCGTCGTGGGGGTAAACTCGTTGTAGACGATTTCCTTGGGTTGGCTCTTCTGCCACAGGAACACGAATGTTCCGATGAAAA
>Ga0247609_10001954_pt1 | contig 22901 bp, 15 predicted proteins | sample 172DNAGHGlowgp2_FD_193487 | JGI IMG/M metagenome (GOLD analysis project Ga0247609, IMG submission 193487) | Sheep rumen microbial communities from Palmerston North, Manawatu-Wanganui, New Zealand - 1728 DNA GHGlow gp2 | ecosystem: Host-associated > Mammals > Digestive system > Stomach > Rumen ...
AAGTTCCCGATATAAAAACAACAAAAGCAGCCTTTTTGAGGCTGCTTCGGTACCGCATACCAGAGTCGAACTGGTGATCTACTGCGTGAGAGGCAGTTGTCCTGGACCACTAGACGAATGCGGCATTATTAGGAGATTTCTCTTTTGAAATCGGGTGCAAAAGTACAACTTTTTTTCGATATGGCAAACTTTTTGCAATATTTTTTTGACCTCAAAATTGTTATTGGTTATATTACAACATATTGCAATGCATAAATTATTTCAATTCCATCCCTCCATCATGCCAACTTTTGCCACTCCAAGTTGATATCCATTTCAATTTTTTCTCTCATTAGACATGTCATAATCCATCGTTTTGACATGTTCTCGCCGTATATAGTTGATTATTAAATATATTGTTATATTTGTATAATAATAAACAATTCGTGAAGTAGATGCTACCAATGTTAAAATCAGATTTATTTTCAAAGCATAAATAATTTTTTTTTTCTGTAGTAATCCTTTTAGTTCTCTGCATAGTTGTATATGTTTTTATTACTATTCTATTTTTGGAATGTTTATTATCTATATATTTTATAATCTGAAAAATGTAATTATTATATTTCCCATATTTTGCGTTTGAAATTTGATTCAATTTCTTTTTCGATAACATCGGGTAGATTATAGAAAAAGTCAATTTCGGTTATTTTTTCAACATCATCTATGGACATTGCATACTCATACATAGAGCCTTTGCAATTCATATTTGGTAGAACAAATCCTATCCCATACCATTGATCCTTTTTTTTCATACACACTACTTTGAAATAGTGTGTTGGTACGGATACTTTGTTTTGTCCTATTCGTTGTGGAGTTTTAGGCATTATTGGTCCACTACAGATATATAACGTACAACCACCTACTGCCATACCATGTAAGTGTTCCTCTATTTTTTTCCACTTTCCATTATTTAATGATTCTGTTTGAGGGCAGATATTTGTCATATAAAAGCTTTCATTCATTGCTGCTTCACTCCATTTCATGTCCATAGCAGGGGCAAGGTGTCCCCTACAATAACCTGAATTTTTATAATCGGAATGTTCAGATGATTTACCTGTTACATCAGGGTCGGGTGAACATGGTATTTTTGGACGTTTGACTGTGCCAACAGCCTTTTGGGGTGTGAGTTCATATGCTACCCAGTTGGAAACCAACCATGTTGAATTATATGAAGCTGTATAGCCTGAATGTTGCACTAATTGTGAGTGTCGGTCCTGGGGAGTTTGTGCAATTTCGGTACGGAAGCTGTCAATAGAGGCTGTAGTGTTATTTTTATTTACTGCATTGGTATGTGTGAAGAATCCTTTAAGACATTTTTTACATGGGGTACGATGCATTTGTTGTGCTTCACTAAGAGTTACACAACGTATTTCGCGAGAACATCGGGATTCTGCACAACGTTCAGTCTTGTGGAAGCATTTCGATCCTGAACTCGTGCATATATAAAAGTCCTGGGCCGCACTAATTAAAGGCAATAGGAAAAACAATATTGCATTTGATTTGAGTAATAGATTATTTCTCACTTTCTCCTAAAAAAATATAAAAAAAGGTACTTGCAATGATCAAGAATAACTTAATGATGTTACAAATAAGGACATTGATCCGACTTGATTAAGTGTTTAAGTTCGTATTTTAATTAGTTATAAGTCGCCAAATTATAGTAACTAAATATTTTATATGATTGAAATTATTTATTCGTATTTTTTTAATTTATCTTTTAATGTGGCTATTTCTAACTTGGCTTTTTGGTACAAATTGTTTATTTTTTCTTTTTCAGCTTTCATTGACAATAATTGTCTCTTCAACTCTTTCTCCTCTAAACCAGATATATTAATAGGCATGTCTACGTTTCTTTTCATTGCCTCATCTAATTTCTTTTCCAATTTCTGCTGTCCTACAATAACGTCATCCAATGTAACTTCAGTTTCTTTTATGATGCTAAAATCATAGTCCTGACTGGGTAAAGATTGGTGTTTACTTCGAGAAAGGTGCATATTGGCGAGATCGACAATCACCCTTTTATCCACATCATAAGATTGAGAAAGTTTCTCTATAAAAGAAATCAAATGAGAATTGTCTCCTACATTTTGAATTTCAACAAAAAGTTTATTGATTATAGAATGCGCTGGGTTATCAACCTGAGAATTCATTTCATTGATACAAAATGTTTTTCCACAAGAAATACATTTAATATGGGTCACTTCCTGGTCATCATCATATAAACAGGCACTACCGCACGCTGGACAAATAAATAACCTCATAACGAAAGTATAATTTTACTATCAATAAAAACATGTTCACGGCCAGGTTGATAACTCAGTCTACCACATATTCCTGGAAGCGAGTTAGTAATTGTATTCCAATGAATAACTTTAGAATTGTCAAATACCGAAACCATTGACATTTTTTCCAACCAATTAATTCCATGTTGAGCATATATCCTAACATCACAGTTGGGGTTAATAGAATACGTACCTGTCACTAAATCAATCAAAAACAAAGCGCATTGGTTATCGGTAAACTCATTTAACGGGAATGCTAATAATCCTGATTCTGATAATAAAGAAGCTGACCAGGCAAAAATCTTACTTTTTGTTTTAGCCCAAATCATCTTCTGTTTGGAAGAAACTCTATTTTTAGGATGAGGGAAAAGGCATATCAAACTCTTGATTACCTTCATATCAAAGACATGTTTGGCAGAAGGATAGTAATCTCCGTTTCGAATCACCCTAAAGACAACTCCTTTACCCACCGAAAAACCTCCACCGAGTAGTTCTATCACATCTGAAGGTTGAAGAGTATTCAAATCATCTTTTAAAACATAGAAAGATAATTTATCAATATATAAGAGGTCTATCTTTCTACCGTATTCTCCTATAATGGTTATCTTAGACCCAGGATTTATTTGACTTAGCGAAAGATCGACAAAATGTTCTCCAGAAATTCTTTGATGTAAAATATTATTAATAGCCCTATCTATCTCATCGTTAGATTGGAAACCAAATAATACTTTTTTAGCATAGACTCTCTGTTTCTCCTCTTGGCTGAAACTAATAACCGGTACGACCATGTTTTTTTCCTGGTCGTACCGATATCCCTTAATCGCTATATCCCAGATATCAATCTCAAGATTACTTACCTGCATAAGGAAGGTTCAAAGCATTTAATTTTTCTCTAACAAGCCTGATGTCAACAGTGAAATTTAGGTTGGCATTGTTATTTTCATAACCACTTTGAGAGATACCAATCACGTGACCTTTTTGATTGGCACAGGGTCCACCACTAAAGCCATGAGTGATAGGAGCATTAATTTGGATCTTACCATCATCTCTGATTGCTGATATAGTACCATCAGCATACGACATGGTCAAAACGCTCATACCAGGTGCGGGGTTTCCTAGGACACCTACCTGAGTTCCTCCAACAAAAACCTTCTCATCCTTTGCCAACTTTAAGTATGAGAGTCTGCTTAAGGAAGTTGGATCCATCGAAACATAAAAAATAGTGTAGTCATGAACCTCATCAGTATATACTATACGTTCTACATTATAAGGTTGCTGTAAATCAATATTTCCCTGAGAATCGGAAATATAAACCACTGCACCAGACTGATGATTTAGAACATGGTTATTGGTAAGGGCTAAACCATCTTTACCAATAAAGAATGCAGTTCCTATCCATGTGCTACTATTATTGCCACCATAAACTAGCATAGAGGCCGCTTTCATTTTAGCACATAATTGTGTTGAGGATAAGATTGGGTCACCTTCTTTAAACATCTTACTATATTTTTCACGTCGATCGTCACAAGAAGCCTTATCAAAAGCATCCTCCCCTGCACCACCTAGTAAGATTTCTGTCAAATCCTCACCAGTTTCTTCCAAACGAACATATGCCCATACATCATCTTCATAACTAGATAGTTTTCTAACAGGTTCATTGCTATCTAATTTTAATGTAATCATAGAGCCAACTAATGTTTGAAGTTGTTCCTCACAGAACGAACTACTTTTTTTAATTCCGTTAATATGAACAGTTAGACCATTATCCAGAATTATGGTATTACCATTCACCACTTCAGATATTTTAGCATCTTCAATAGTTTCAGGGTCAATACCAGAGGGAGAACAACTTGTGACCAGTAAAATCGCCATTATAGACGATATTGCTATAGAAATTAATAAATAAAACTTCTTCATGAGTGTTAATAATTAAAATGTTTATGAAATAATAATTTTTACTTTATCTTGAATAACCCAACCGCCATTGACATAAATAGCAGTTCCTGGCGAACTCATTTTTATGTTGGATGGGGTCCCTGTCGTCTCCATGGAACAGGAAACATATCTTGACAATTCCACCTCAACATTGTTCAATAATGACAATTTATTGTCATAATTATATGAAACTATACCTTTGTCGCCATTACATTTAACTACAAATAATGCGTTAGAAATATCGTCACCAATTTCAATCAGTTTTATAGTTTCTCCCTGTAGTGTCGGACAAGCATAAAAGATTGATTCTTCAGCTTGACTTACATCTACATTAGAACCACTAACATCCTGATGTTGTGTTAATTCTTTCTCAAAAGGCGATGAAGATGGGGCTTGAGTGTCCATGGGAGTTGGTACAATTGTATGGGGGTGATGTAACTCAGTGCTTGTATTCTTTTTAGAAACTTGCATCTGCCTTCTGAGAGTCTCATTCATCTGGCGTAATTCTTTACACTCATTTGTTAAAAAATTAATCTGCCCCCATAACTCATCTATGTTTCTACTAAACATATCAAGATATTCATCCAAGATTTTTCCTGGAGTTTGCTCTTCATTGACCATATCATGAAATCTCCAATATAGGTTTATCAGTTAGAATCCATTTGTCGTTATCTTTATATGCCTTCCCTGGTTCAAGTGTAACAATTCTTGCCGGTGTATTTCGAGACTTGAACTGACATTGTGCATATTTATAAATGGTAGTTTCGATATTATTTATCACATAAGCCAAAGCGGTTTCATTAAATAGAACTTTTGTGTTTCCATTCTTCACCAGAATTTTAAAGGGCATATACTCTTTAGAAGACTCACCACAATCGACCATGGTAACTAGACCACCAATCATCTGAGGTTGAACATAAATAGTTTCCTCCTTAGGCTGAACAAACTCTTTTTTTGTCTGCTGTATGTTTTGTTTACCAGAATTGCGTTCAACATGTCGGCCAACATTAACGGAAACATTTTCTTTATCATCATTTGTTTTCTCCTGAGGCTTATACTCGACTTGGGCTGCGTTCTGTTGTTTCACACTAGATTGAGAATACTCATCTCTTGGCATTTGCCATGTTTGCGGCTCAGTCTTTAGCCTAGGTGCATCAGCCGGAAAACTAGATTCGCGATCTTGTTCTTTTTTATTAGAAGACACATCTTTCTTATTAAGTTTGAATATTCCTATAGAAAAAAGAAGAGAGATTATGCTCAAAAAAAATGCCAAAACACTAATGACTCTAAAAAACACACACCATTTATTTGACTTGGTACTTTGTTCAGAATCAATATCAGCGTTGTTATCAGTTGTTTTTCCTTGGATTTGAGATTCGGAAGAATGGATCTGAAATACATTCCTACTTGAATCATGGTTAAAGTCGGCTATTATAGAAGTATTATGCACTCTTTGTGCTTCCGTAAGTTGATTGACTGTGTCGGCATTATTAGCCGACACAGTCATCGAACCTAAAAAGCTCAAAACGAGAACTAATACTTTGTATGAATTCTTCGCCTTTCTTAAATACTTTAGATTTTCCATAAAGAATCCTTCAATGTCCATATAAATAAGGGCGCATCGTTAACCATCTTAGTTCGGTCTAAAGCACACTGAGCCTCACTTGTAGCTATTTGTAAATAGGACTCTTCTCCCATCTGTATTAAGTGATTATACACATCATCTTGCATCTGAGGGATAAATGGCTTCTCCTGATTCAAAGAGGTCAAATCTACATTTCTATAACAATCTAAGAAATTGCGAAGATCATCCACAACTGTTGAGGTTGTTGAAGAATTCATCAAATCGTTATAATTCAAACTCACCAACGGACTAAATTTTAGAGGTGTATCAGGTACAGTCTTGGGAGTGGTGGTTTTAGTGTAAAACGTCAGCGCTGCACCCTCGGCCGTAACATTTTTTGGGCTACTGGATAGTTTAACTTCAAACGTTTTAGGAATAACTACACCAGGCAGGAATACTTTCAGTAACTGCTTAGTAAAATTTGTCAAATACTGCATTGAATGCTGCGGGAACAGCAACTCCAAATATTTACTACCCATGCCAGAGAAGTTGATTATAGCGGGAATTGCCAATTGTTGTTTTTCAATCTTTTTAAAAATATGATATATAATAGCAGAATAATGCAAGAACATCTGTAAACGACAGATATTAGTATTAGTATTAATGGTACTCAGAAGATTGGAAAAAGCATGATCTTGATCACGTAAAAGACAATTAATTAGTTCCTTACCGTGTAATTGAATATTACCGAAAGGAGTCTTATCAGCTCCGTTTCTACCTATAGAAATTTGGAGATTAGAATCCAGGCTCTCGTGGGCCAGGCGAGTGAAATTATTATCAAAAATTGATATAACATTCACATTAGGCATGTTTTCAAAGGACGTTCCCCACAGATCATCTCCTGCAAACCGAATAGAATCATAAAAAGATTGAGGTTGGGCAGGATCAACGACTCGGTAATACTGAATATCCGTAGTACCTCCTCCGATATCAATATTCAACAACCCATTTGCTTGTACAGCGCCACTCATAATCATAGAAACGCATGGAGCCAAAGACTCTTCCTGAGTATCAATCATTAGATCAGCAATATGCTCATCGCAACGAAAAACATCGCAATATGCTCTCACCCAATTATCCTTAGGATTTGCAGAATTCAATGGGAATGTTATCATAATTGAGGGAGTGACATTATGATCAACATTGGATTGGCTCAACCAATGGTTTTTAATCATAAGTAATATTTCTTTAAAGAATACACCAACCCTGCCTCTGGAATCGGAAGATCCTACCTTTAAGAAATCCCATTTCAGTGAGGTAAAATATGATGGAATCAAAGTGAATTCCTTGGGGTAGTGGAAACCTATGGACGCACCAGCATAGACACTTGTATTCTGATTCACAGGTAATTCGGCATAAAGAGCGGTACGTATGGGAAAATCATATTGATTAGACTGTGCATTGGGATAAAACTCTCTTGCCTTAACCACACGCAATCTATCCTCCATTTCGAACTCGGTGCCTCCCCTTGTATAGGTTAGTTTATTGAGATATGCAACCTGAGATTGGAAAGTATCGGAATTAAAACTAATAGGTCTCACATTGTTCCCTGAGGTAAAGGCTATATGGGTATTGGTGGTACCAAAGTCTACGCCATAATAATATTTATCGTTGCCCTCAACTGGACATATGAAGTTAGGAATTACCAATGCGCCAAAGATAGTCACTTTGCCAGTGGCACTATCGTTCTTTGTAAAACGGACATTAATGTAATCAAATACTCCTATATTAGTATACCAAGTTTTTGCCGAGTTGCCTGTTAAACCAGCTCTTTGTATTGGATAACCTGGTCGCATAGCTAATGGAGTGCTTTGGGCAAATTTATAAAAGTCAAGTTTCACATCACTGATAGATGACGGGCTATCCAAGGATGTCATCACCCAGTAGTCGTTGAGATTCTGATTAGCAGATTTCACAAGGGGAGATATACCAATGTTGAAACCATTTTGAAGGTTCCTCTTGAAAACATAATGAATATTGTCGGCGCGGCTATAATCTTTCACTAAATCTATTCTGCCTTTCTGATCACCTGCTGCATTTCTGATGGGGATGCTCAATTTGAGTTTAATGGCACTATCACTAGGAGTTATAGTAAGCATTTGCTTTATATCCTCTGGTCGGAAAAATTCCAGAAATTTGGGTTTAAGAGGAAGCAATGCAGAATACAAAACGCCATCACTGCCATCTGTAATAGGTATAGAAATGCCATACTTAGTCTCATCAATTGGATATGGGAGTGCCAACATATCATTTTCGAAGAAATCTACGCTTCTGACAGAAGGATGCGGCGGACAGCCACCAGGAAGAGGTGCGTTGGAAATATCGTCAACCTGGAATTGGGATTTCCACAAGTTATTTCCGTAATACTTTAAACCTGGATGATTGCCAGGGGACAATACAATAGGTGTGTTTTTCACATCAAATCGGTATCCCGCCTGCGTAGGAGAAATGAAGAAATCTGAAGTGAATGCTTGAGGAGGATTTTTACCTAACAGAATTTGGGTATCAACGTATACATCCACGTTGTTAGAAGTTTGTATGTGTTCATATTCATTTAGATATCTATCTGTAGTATAATTATTATCCGGGTGAACGTCATCTCTTTGTTCGCAAAATCCTATATAATTGAAGAAAGAATTATTTACAGTATTCTGATTACCAATATGGCCTATGCCCTGGTAAGCTTTTCTCATACTATAAAGATAACGTCTAAATTGTCTATCTCGCTGGAGAAGACTTCTGATTCCATTCCCGCTATTCCATGTAGGAGAGGTATAAACCAAAGTGTACGGAGAAGTGCCCCCGATTACCTTACCTGAGCCATCTTCGAAGAGAAAAATATGAGCAATGTTGGGAAGAAACTTTGTAGTTTGCTCTTTAAGAATTTTAGAAAAATTAGCGTGGCCAGTCATACCATCACGGGCCAAGACATCTATCTGTTGAGCAATATCATATTTAATAATCTTTAACCCAGAAGCATCATTAAAGACTCGCTCAAGCAAATCCAGACATTGTGATACCAATTGATGATATACGCTTGTTCCATCAATATTATTATTTGTAATACTGGCAAAAGCGGTTTTGAAAAAGATCATACGAGCAAACATGCTCGGAATTGAGGCCCCCGGCTTGTTAACAACAGTGTTATCTCCAGAAAGAGGATCATTCACACCTATGAAGGAATCCAATGTAATAAGATCGGAGCCTTCAACACCTTTTATATCAATTCTTTGAGATATATGAGTACGTAATACTTTAGGCATAATAATGATTGTTTAGGAATTAAACTTTAAAATTTTATTTGAAATCTGGTGCATGGCAACAGCAGCATCTTGCATGAATATATATTGGGGATTTCTCTGTGAGAATTTATTCTCGGATTTTTTATAAGAACGCCCCAATTCGTCTGCAATATCAGAATCATCATAAGCACTTTTAGTTACAGTTCCCCAATAACATACTTTTGTCAGTTTCTTATGCTCTAATATTTCTGCATATGACTTATCTGGATGGAACAGACATAAACCCCTATTGGGATTATCTAATTCTTTAAGCCAATCAAAGAGCATGTTCCCAAATTCATGTAGGTCATTAATGAATGCTTTATTTTCATCTAACTTACTATTTACATACCATGAATCGTTTTTTTGTACCTTTTTAGGTATGTATTCTTTACAGAATTTCTCGAAGATTGTAAATCTCATCAATGGTTCGATATACGGCGTGATGGTTTGGTCCTGATAAAAATCGTCCCATTTGATACTCCGGGCATTCGTCACTACACCAGCCCTTTGATGGGGGTCATAACCAAATTCGAAAGCCTGTCCATTTCCTTCGATATTTTGAACTGATGTTTGAATATAGTCTATGGCACACATGGCTGCACCAAATTCTGCAAAAAGAGCGTTATTCTTCTGTCCGACATTACCCGGTTGATTCTCGAATGGTTGCGTATTATCACCGTCACCCACAAAATATACTCGATTGGCGCAGTCATAAACACTATTGGGCAATTCATATGCAGCAATTGCAGCCTTAGATTTTGCAATAAATGTTCTAGAATCGATTGGACTTTGAGGATCTATTGCAATCTGATAATATGGGAGCATCGCCAACACTCCAATTTTCACACCATCCAGTCTATTGTCATCCCTCAAAGCATCCAGAAGCATAGGAATACCAGATGCGCCCGTACCACCGAAAACGGATCCAATTATTAAAATCTTGTCTGTTTTTGGATCACAACAAGCCACCGCACTCTTATATTCAGGAGTGTCAGTAAAATGACGAGACACCAAACAACCGATATTGGGGCAACCGAGGAATCCTTGACTAAAATTCATCCGAATCTCTGTCATGGGGTCATCTTCAGGAGAGTCATTATAGAGAGAAGAGAGTAGTTTCTGGGTCTCAGCAGAACCATTCTGGACGTTCATAGTATCATATCCCAAAAAATCAGAGAATTGGATATTATATTGGGTTGTATCTAAAAATGCGTCGAAACCGGACTGAGGATTGAATTGTATGCCGAGATTTATATTTCCATCTTTGACCTTCTCACGTATTTTTTTTATAGGAGAACAGAAAAAGACTTGTTGATCTCCGTCCGTTCCATCATTATAGGTAGCATTATGTATTTTCTGGTAAAGATCCAGAACTTTTTTTGTTCTAATCAAATCGCCGTTAGTCCTATCGTAATCAAGAATGATCGGGACAATTTGTGATGGAACAGCAGTGCCAGCACAACCTGAAGCCATGAACATGGCCATGGAACGGAGTACACGAGAGCCCGTGCCCCCGATAGCAAAAATATAAGTGGTGTTCATATCTTATCTGATTTTAAACATAATAGCCTTAGCATAATTAGACTTAGGGAGTATAATATTCATTAAAATAGAAAGAAGGAAAAATAACAAACCGTTGTATATGAGGTTCTGAATACTCAAAACACGTGTCTGTTTAACTGCCATAAAACCTTTAGAAAACCTTTCCTTCATATTACGATAGTCCGGAAGGTTCTCCTCTTGCGCGCCTGTCTTATCCCAACGATACTCCAACGCAGGTTTCAAACCATCTTTTGGATCATTGCCTCTGTTGCTTAATCCCGTAGTGGTACCCGTAAAGACAAAAGTCGCCACCATAGAAACCACCATAGTAATCAGCCATACAGTCTTTGTACACAACCTTTTGGATGCAAGTCCAAAAACCAAATAGTACAGAACAATGGCGACAAGAGCAATAATAACTGCAATGCCTAATGCTTTGGCAAAACCGTCGCCACTTACAAAATAGGTATTAAACACATTGAATGGTTTATCACCCAACTGAACTAAAAAATACAATTTGTCCATAAATAAAGTATTTTAAAATTAATATTGGTTTTTTTCGGTACATATAGTATAATTCCATTCCATATCATACTTACTACCCTTCAAATGTAATATACCATCCTTGATTCCTTTCACTAGGTATTCAAGATTGAAGGTTTTGTCCAACTCGGCAGTATTTTTGTCGGTAATATTATTGTCATTGCTAGAATGGCAAACCTTCACCCAGGTAGGTAAATCACTCTTAAGCCTAATGGTTAATGTTTTACCGGGGTCATAATTATCTAATCTTAGATCGAACTTATACTTACCATTTTGGAATTCGACATCAACCGGTTGACCATTCCATAAAATCTCAAGGCTATTATTGTCAACATAACTGGGCAACACAGATTTTTCGATATAGAATTGATGATTTTCCCTTGAGTCTTCCATATCAACAAATATAGTATCCTTTTCATATACTGCATCCGGGGTATTCACTTTCATATCCTTTAGACCGCGAGAGAATAAAACCTTTTCTGTGGGGCGGAAATAATATTGGCCTTTTTCGACTTGCTTGTAAAACTCATTAAGTGTATCCTGTGGGCCAATGGCAATCACATAAAATGGCCGAGAAACATTTCTTAATTCTGTTCTATAGTCATTATTATATTTATAATATTTGCCATTATAATAGGCTTTGAACCGAAATACTGCGGATGCATAATTGTCATCCAATTTTCGGAGAGCATCAGATATTCTGGATTGTACAGTAGAAGCACTATTTATATTAAACATCGGGTCATCCCGTATTTCTTCATTAGTACCACTAAGAATTCCATCAGTAATGAAGAAAGATATGACATCATGACTATTGTCATTAACAGTCTTATCAACAACATCATTAAAGAAATCTGGTAATTGATAAGAATCTGTAAACTTTATATTTTTATGATTTATCTCACTCCTCAGAGTCTCAAAGTTTACGGGTTTAATAATGGTTTGAGAAATGGGTCTACCTTTAACTATTGTTTTATTGGATTGAGTATAGTAACCATTAATAGCGGCATGAGTACCATTGAAATAAGAGTACAAGCCATTTAACACTTCATTGAACTTACTGGCATCATTAGCTTTTGCGTACCCTTCCATGCTGGAAGTATTATCTAAAAACACATTGACCACGAGCCCCTTCTTGACGGTGATAGGTTTAGATGGAATCGTATCATTTTCGGCTGTTTCACCGGTGTTATTACATCCTAAGAATAACAATGAGGTCAGTAAAAAGACCATTAATGATATGTACAACTTTTTCATATAATTAGAATTTTGAAACAATAGGTTTTTCTTTTAATACTCCATCAACTTTATAGCCTAGAGTATATAGGTCGATTATTTCATTGGTACTTTTGACATGAGAAGCAATATCTTCAACGTAGGAATCAATGTTTCGAATATCCTTTAGTTCGTATTTTTCTTCAGTATAATGATCAGAGAATAATATGGGTAATATCAGTTCAACTCCAATCTGAGATAGTATTGTATTTATGGCCATAAATGCTTCACCAACGCGGGTCATATTAATACCCTTTGAAGCAAATTGTGCAGAGATAAAGTCAACATTAGAATAGAGATACAAACGAGCCAACACATCCAACCATGTGGGCATTTTCATTTCAAGACAGCTGACGAAGCAATTTCGTACTTTTGATTTAAAACTAGCCAGTTCAACTATATCAGTATTGGCTAGTATATTGTTAAATTCACTTTCAAAATCCTCAAAACTATATATTTTATTGTTGATAATATTTTTATTGACAAAGTCTGACAACTTAGAATCATCCTTACCTTTGGAATAGGATGTTCGAATGGCATTACGAGAATAATCAAATGTTGACTTGATTAAAATGACATAAGAAGATAAACTTTCTTTAAGTCTAGAAAGGTCTGCTTTATGGCTATTCTGCTCGGAATCCAGTGTTCGTTCAACAGACTCCTTTTCCAATACAATGGCATCTATTGCTTTTTTCTTTTCTTCTAAATCAGCTTTCTTTTGATTCTCAAGGTCTGAAATACGTTTGTCCTCGGCATCTTGCAGCGCTTGTGTGTGAGCTGCTTTTAGACTATCTATCACTTCTTGGTGTTTTCGCTCAGTATCTTCCTTTTGACGTTTGTAATTATCAGATGCATCTTTTTTCTCTTTCTTAAGAGTGTCTATTTCGTTCTCCTTCTGATCTATTTTTTTAGATAAGACTTCATTATTGCTTTTAGTTTGTTCTAGTTCTTCCTTTAATGCTTTTATCTCTTCATTAGCAGATGTCTGTGCATCAGCGATCTTTTGTTTTGACAATTCTTCAGCCTTTTGCTCAATTATTCCATCAATCTTGTCTGAAGATAATGGGGAGTTGAGCTTTTCTGCAATCTGTGCAACAAGCTCATCCTGATTTGTAGGTGTAATGTGTAGTTCCTCAGTTTTTACCTTGTCATTTATTTCATTTGATATTTTTTCAACAATTAAAGTAGCAGCGACTGCTGGAAGTTCTGATGAAATGACTTTGTCAACAATTATCTTATCGATATCTGAATTTGCAGCATCTTTCATGTATAGTTTTTTGAAAAAGTCAATTAGGGAATCCAAAGTTCTAGTATCATTGAGTTCCCCCCAATCAACTTTGCTCTCATTACATTTTCTTGTAAACTCTGACCAAACCAGACTATAGATTTGTTTTTTTTGCTCTACACTTAATAAAGAATAATTGGAAGTAAGTTTCTGTTGACTATTCGATTGTGACCTTCTACTAGTATTAATTGCATCATTTAAATCATACCAAAATTTATTTTCATCATTTATCCTACCATCATTAGTACGTTCCTTCCACATTTTGGACAAATAAGTATATTTCTCGGATGAGAATAGACCATTTAATCGCACAAAGATGAGTTTATTAATCAAAGGTACAATATCATCTTTACCAAGATGATCCACAATGAATTTTTGTGGAATGTTTTTAAACTCAGAAATATTACATATTTTCCTAGCTATTTCTTCATAAACCGTATTCTTGTCGTCATTATTCTGCTTTTTTTTCAATTCAGCGTTTTCATTTTGCAAGCTCCCGTATAGTTTCTCTAACTCATTGTATTTCTTATAGAGATCATCATAATTATATTGCTGCTTTTTATCTTCTGCATTCTGCTCCAATGATTCCATTGTTTTATTTGAACCTACCGAACCATCTGATTCTTCAGTTTTATCCGGCTGACCTGGGTCGCTCGATTCTGATTTCTCTTTCGATTCTTCTTCTTTTTCTGTATTATCATCTTCAGTTGTTATTGGACCGCCTACTTCCTTTTTGAATAAACGACCAACTAGTTTATTAAATACACGCCCAACTTTTTTTCTGATAGGAGAAACTATAATAACAATAACAATCAAACTGACTACGGCAATTATTATCCATAAGGGATTTGTAAACCACTGCCCATCTTCTTCACTCTCTGCTTGTATGGTATCTTGTACAGGAGGAGTAGGGCTCTCCTTACATTGAAATTTATAATAAAAAGTATCCGTAGCATTTATTAATTTGATAGTCCATTTTTTAGAAATAACAAAAGGGGTAGACAATTCATAGTATTTCTTAATTTTATCTGAATAAGTGGTGTCATCAAGTTTTAATTCGAAATCAATCTTTGTGTTCTTATCACTGCGAATATCTTCCCTCAAATAAACAACCGCTATCGAGATGTCAGAATAGGATGAATCTTGTTTTATTTCACAATTAATTGTATTTGCAGGATCACGTTCACTCGGCAAACGATATTGTTTTCTGTCAGATGTATGAATACAAACACTATCTTTCCATAAGAATAGGGTATCATTCTGTGCATAAATATTGGATGCACACACTAAAAGAAAGAATAATGAAACAATTTTCTTCATTTCTATTTATTTTATAGTCATGGGCCAAAGGCTCATTTGGTTAGAATTAGAATTCAAATCGATTTTGACTGGTGCCATTGGGCTGCTATTGGCACCACCAATTCTTAAAGTAAGAATATTATCTCTATCCACCTCTATAGATAATTGGGTTTGCCCCTTGTTACTAACGTCGTATGTGGACATTTCAGTTATATACTCTCGGTTATCGTTTATCCAATCTTTTTCAGTATCCGAAGAATAGCTTTGTATAAGCGTTAGATGATTTGACGATGCCAAATTCAAAGTAATGGGAGTGGTCTCATAGGTTCGAACAACCATACCTTCATTCTCATACTCATTAGTAGGTTTTTCTTTTCTGGGATTTAGTAACTCTTGATATAAGGTCTTGCCATTAGCATCTTCGTAGATCACTCCATAGTTAGCCATAATATTGGGACTTTTTAACTTTACATCAGAGAAAACCTCACTATACTTAGTGGCATAACTCAATGCACCTTCAACTACTGAGGTTTTTGCCAAGTCATATTGAGCATCGTCATCTTTAATAGAAAGGTCAATGAGTATTCTGTTCCCATTGCTACACCATTTGTTTAATGCAAGTTGCAAATGCTCCTGTATGGCCATGAGCTTGGCTGAGCGACCTGATGTAATGACAGTATCAATTTCAATGCTATTCTGGTATCCTAAGAATTTAAAGAAATTATCAAAGAATTGTATTGTACAATCATTGAGGTAATTACTATACTCTTTCTGGTTGATGATCAGCTCATTTAGATCTAATTTTTCCTCTGTTTTCTTTAATGCTGTTTTTTTGTCAACAAACAATGGAAAAAGTTCACTGTCTTCAGTTATAGTAACGAATCTACTATCTACTAAACTTAACGCAGGTTTAATCTGTTCTTTAATTAAGTTCTTTAGCAACAAGGCGCTCGTAAGGTCATCACCATTGCTAATCTTCCCTACAAGATCTTTTAATTTAGGATATTTCTTTACTAACAACTGAGCTATCAGGGAATCAAGATAGTTTCCTGCCTTACTAATACCGACTTTGCCGATGACTTCTATATCAATTTTATTTTCGTTCTTAGTTTTCTCAAATAGAGTGACATCCAATGTACCAGCCCCCATATCATAAATGAGAACTCGTTCATGATTTTCTATATCGGTTGTGTCGCGTCTGTATTTCCGATTAAGAGCAGCCCAATTACTCTGATAATAACATGCAACAGCATCTGATTCGCTAATGAAGCGGACATCACGAATATTCATATCGGAAAAACAATTGATAATGATATCATGCAAATTCTTTAAATGAATAGGCGTGTATGTGTTAGGTACTGACAGGATTAGTCTATTTATCTTGATGTATTCAGATGGTTTAATGCAACTGCGAACATAGAAGTTGAACAGTTGGCGATAAACCTCTTCAAACACATGATTCACTTCACCTAAATAGCCATAACTGCTGTCTCCATTTGCATCAACTGTCACTAAATTCTCTTGAACTATTGTGCCATCATTCTGTTTTCTGTAATAGAAAAAATCATTATAATTTGCAATATTTGGCAATTCGCTATACCCCATCAACAATTTCAAACATGGAAGCATGTACCTCGCAGCCTTGTTTTCTGCACTTGAAGAGGCCGAAAGGCGCACAGCCAAGTTTCTTACTTCATTATTGTCGTTAATGTCATTGTAATCAATCATTAACTGCGATTTAGGGGCATCTTGTTTGATACTCTGCTGTAACAAAACATTGGATGAAAGGAATGGTGTTTCCCTTTCATATGAGTCATCCTCACCATTTATTATTTTATTTTTTATTTCATGGAGATTAAATATATCGTCTCCATATTGACAAACGATAGCAGATGTACCAAAATCAATGCCCAACCACTTAGGGTATGGTTTTTGATGTATTTTATACTCTATTTTTGAACTAAAAACATTCTTTTGAGAATTATCTTTTCCTGCACCATATTCATCTATGTAATAATCAAAATTGATTGTATATCTTATCCTGCAATCATAAGAACGTTTTCCATCACTGATTATGTTTATTTCTTTGATATTATTCTCATCAAAGCCGAAAAACAAATGTCTTTGAGTGTTCTTAACACTAGCTATAAAATTGTTATTCTTCAGATCCTTTAGGCCTTTCTCTTTGAATAAAAATACATCTTGTTGTGTTAATCCACTCGCATAAGAATTGTGATTATTATTGTCAGGATAAACAGTTATGGAATAATTAAAGTTTTCAATCCAAATACCAGAATTTGCATAACCTCCATCAGCCACATTGTCGATCAACAATTCATTATAATACCCCATACCATTACCTGGAACAAATTCTACTGTAGATAGTTCTATCAATTCGCTGCCGTTTCTCAATTCTATCATTTCTTCACCAACCCTATCTTTAACGAGTACAAGTAGTTGGGGTTTTTGTTTGTCCGGGATAACTACGATGGATTCCTCTTCAGGAACGCTCTGACCTTTAATTGAAGTATTGTTACTATGGTTGAAGCTTACGTCAGCCTTTAAATTAAATACTTTTCTTTCAACATTATATGGGTTTCCGATGACCCCAAAATCTACCCAAATTGGAATCTCTATTGTATTTCTGGCATTATCCCCGAAGCGATTTAATCCATTAAAAGAGAAGACTTTTTGATTAAGAAATTCAATGGAGGCCCCATTTGTATGATGATTGACATCGAAATAGAAAGCTTGTTTGTCAACTTCATTGCCATCACAAAAAACCTGAAAAGTAACAGTTCCATCTAGTGGAGGAAAATATTGTTTTGGAGCAGGATTTGTTACTCTTAAAATTCCTATTTTTTGAATAGCAAGGTCAGAATGATAATTTACCTTTTTGTATTTATCATCAATTACAAATTCTAATTTTGGTTCGGAATGGACCTCGGTGAATTGTATTTGGATACTATTATCAACGTATGTTATTTCATTATTGTTTTCATTAAGAAGACTTATCCGAAACGAAAGATTGTAGCTTTTGGGGGGATAAGACTGAACCTCTTTGCAATCCACGATTGCCTCGGGATGCAAGAAAAGTTGGAAATAGGTTTCTGGTTTTATTAGAGTTATATCTATACCCTTCTCATTTCCCTTGGCACATGTGAGGTATGAATACTCAGACTCATGCGTGACACTAAAAAGATGTTCTACATCAACATCCAAAACCTCATGGGGATAGGATAACTTTGTCAATCGAATTTTGACGAATTTTTGCGACTTCCGCTCTATATTGAAAAACCGTATCCTCTCCGGTGCCTCAAATGATATAAGCCATTGTTTCCCGATATTGATAGGCTTAGGATTATCAGACACCAAATCTATCGTATATACTTCTTTCGTAGAAAAACCTTTTAATATGGTAGTATGTAATGAATTATCACTCATCAATTTATAGTATTTAATCTAATTTAGATAATTTAATTGAGGAATCTTCTGGAATAAATATTGCTCTTTTCAATAATAATTTACGTAAAATGAAAACCAATAATGTAAGTAGAATAAGAACAATCAATAATTCCCAAAGTAGTGCAGCATGTTTGGCATTATTAGGAAACCACCACCAAAATGTATCCAGTAGAGGGAATCCAAAGACTGTTGCTTCCTTAGCTATTGGGATTCTTAACTTTAAATTCAATCGTGGATACTCTGAATCATAAGGATTCATTAATAATCCACCATAAAGAGTATCATTCTGGTGTATCCATCCACGAATAGTCATATTAACGCTATCATGTGGCAATCGAGAAGTTTCTATAACTTCTTTAGAAAAAATTCTATTATTGTCATCACTAATAGCTGTGGTGATATTACCATTATTGTCCTTAAGAGTTACCTCAATTCTTTCAACTCGGTACATTGGATCGACTGACTGATAATTAAAATCTATTCTATATCCCCCTTTAACTCGGTGAAGTCCTAAATCAGCAGGATAATCCACTATGCTACTTAATGCAATATTTGTGGTGGGCTTTACCTCATAGAGATATACCCGATAATTTCCATCGTTATTTCCATCTATTGGCTCTGAACACAATTCTGTAAATTTGAAGATGCTCGTTATCGGCCCATAATATGCATCAAACTTTGGTTTTTGCTTAACTGATTTACCTTCAAATACTCTCAGAAACTCCTTTTGATAATTATCCATACCAGCGTACCAATTGTCTGTCACCATTGCAATATAGGTACGGTTAGCGTATTTTCCATTTTTCGTATTAGCAACCGATAACAATGAGAATTGCTTAGCACCAGTTAACAATGGAAAAGGACCATATCCTTGATCTGCAGCCCTTCTGCATCCTTGAAAATAAGCAATATCGTCCCATCTACCATGTTGAGAAAACATCATTTTAAAGTTTGTGAATGGAATCCATGCTATAGCGTTACCTTTTTTATCTAATGAAGGTTTCACAAAATCCTTAAAATCGATAATATCGCGTCCGACTGAAAAATTGACAAAAGAATAATAATCACAAGAATCATTTAAAAGTCGATACTTTTGAACGATATTTTTCAGCGAGCGTTGAACCTCACCCCCCGAACAGAGAAGATTCTTTTTCACTTGATTCAATGACACATCAAATGCAATGATAACATGGTTATTGATAGATGTGTCGGTCGCAACATATGCCTTTGATGAAGAAACACCGAATAGCATTATCAACAAAAGAATGGATCTTATTATGACTCTTTTTTTCATAGCCGTATCACAATATCAGTATTATTAAGTTGTGTTTATCTTATTTGTTTATAATATATTAATCAATAATTGGGACAATAATTTATTATTGCAAAGATAGTTGTTTTTTTACAATTATACAAATTATAAATATCAAATTATAAAAAAAAATAATGATAACCGATAGAAAGTCTATATTTGAGGGTTTTGTATTGTTTGTAGGTGCAGAAATGGACTGAGTGAATCCTGTTAGATGGATGGTTGTTTTTGTTTTTTCGCCATATAAGTAGATTATCGTATATACTCTGGAATTGGACTTTTTGGCGGAACTCTGCGAAATGAGTGGTTATAAGGTGTTTAGTGGTGAAGAGTGTGATGAGGGGTAGCATTCGCTTTGTATGTTTTTGGGGGGGCTGTTGTTTTTTCTTTGAGAGAACCTATTACATGGATGCGCAGACGGGCTGATGGGTATTGGATATTGCCAAAAATCAACTGTAGCAACTGTAGCACTGCAACGCTGGGGGGATTGATTTGTGCTGGCTCCGCCAGCGGGATACATACCCCGCCACTCACGTGGCACCCCTTTGAATAGGGGACGCTGCCGCCGTGACGTTTGTTAACACCATTGCTGCTGGCGTCGCCAAAATCAACTGTAGTGTGAGCGCTGCCCTCGCTATGTTTATCAGCGTGGTGGGGGATTTTTTGGGGGGCGGGGTTGTCGGACTTGTAAGACTTGTCGGACTAGTCGGACGGGTAGGACGGGTCAGACTGGTCAGACTGGTCTGACAAGTGGGGGGGCTTGGGGGTGGGGGGGGGATTATGCCATATTGTGGAAGACGTTGACTACGTCGTCGTCGTTTTCCAGGCGTTCAATTAATCCGTTGACATCTTCCTGCTCCTCGGGCGAGAGTTCGCGCATGGAGAGGGGTATGCGCTCGAACTTGAAGGATTTGATTTCGAATCCTTTGTCCTCGAGGTATTTCGATATGGGGCCGTAGTTTTTGAAGTCAGCGAAGATGTTGATTTCGTTGTCCTCTTCGTCCAGGAAGACTTCGTCGATGTCGTAGTCGATGAGTTCCAGTTCCAGTTCGTCCATGTCGACGCCTTCTTTGTTGGCGACCACGAAGGAGCATTTGCGCTCGAAGAGGAAGTCGTTCATGCCCATGGTGCCCAGTTCGCCTTTGCCGCGAACGAATGCAGCGCGGAGGTTGGCCACAGTGCGGGTGGGGTTGTCGGTAGCGGTCTCGACCACGAAGGCGGTGCCGTGGGGGCCTTTGCCGTCGTATACCACCTCTTTGTAAGCACTTTTGTCTTTCTCGGTGGCGCGCTTGATGGCGCGTTCCACGTTGTCCTTGGGCATGCTTTCGCTCTTGGCGGTGGCTATGAGCAGACGGAGGCGGAGGTTGCTGGAGGGGTCGGGGCCGCCGGCAATGACGGCGAGTTCGATTTCTTTTCCGATTTTGGTAAAAGTGCGGGCCATGTGTCCCCACCGTTTCAATTTTCTGGCTTTGCGGTATTCAAACGCTCTTCCCATAGTAGTAAGTTTTTATATTTTAATTGTTTATTCTCTAGTACAACATGTGTCTCATTTTTGCCAAACTGTCTCATTGTCGCGTCCCTTCGGGACGCTAGGAGTGAGTTTATTTTGTCACCGAACCGCGTTACGTTTGTACGGTGTTATTGAGATTCAGCCTCTTCGAGTCTGTAAATAATCAGTCTTATTAATAACTAGAGCCATTGTTTATTATCAGAAATAGAGTTTTTGCCGATTGATTTAGATGTTTTCGAAATTCATCTTAGAGAGGAAATCGGTGCAGTCTTCAAAGGTCTTGAAAGTATGCTCCTCGGGCACGACGGAGGGTATGACGTTGAGAGTTTTGAGCATATACATGGGCTGGGGCTGGATGATGGTCATCAGCACCAAAATGCCGCGATCCTGAAGGTCTTTGATGGCGGTTTCCATAGCATAGAGTCCCGACTGGTCCATAAAGCTTACCAGTTTCATGCGGATGATGACCACTTTGGCGTGGTCGGGGATGTCCTCCATCACCTCTTTGAATTTGTTGATGGTGCCGAAGAAGATAGGTCCGTTGAGACGTTGAACGAAGATGTGTTTTCGCATCTCGTCGGTGATGCCGCCCTCGTCGTTCCAGGGCATTGATTTGTCGAAGTTGGGCAGGCCGGGGTCGGGCAGTCCTTTGCGTATTTCGGTGTTGGTCATGGCTGACGAGCTGTAGCCGCCTTCCACCAGGTCGCTGGCGCGTTTCATGAAGAGGACGCAGGCAATCACCATGCCGATGCCTACAGCCGTAAGCAGGTCGACAAACACGGTGATGATGAATACCACCACAAGCACCACTGCATCGGCTTTCGGGATTTTGAAGAGGTCTTTGAAGCCTCTGAAGTCGATGATGCCCCAGCCGACGGTGATAAGGATGCCGGCCAAAACAGACAGGGGCACATATTTCACCAAGCTGCCCAGACCGAGGAGGATGGCCAGCAGGAGGAGTGCGTGAATCATACCGCTGATTTGGGTGCGTCCGCCGCTTTTCACGTTGACCACGGTGCGCATGGTGGCGCCGGCACCGGGCAGACCACAGAAGAGACCGGCCATAGCGTTGCCGATGCCTTGTCCGATGAGCTCTTTATTGCTGTTGTGTTTGGTTTTGGTGATATTGTCGGCCACCACCGAGGTAAGCAGAGTGTCGATAGAGCCGAGACCGGCCAGAGTGAGACCGGGAATGAGTGAGGCCTTCAGCACAACGCCCCAGTCGATGCTCGCCATATCGATTCCGGCTTTGGCGAAGAAGGGGAGGGGCAATCCAGAAGGTATTTCGCCAATGATGAGTTTGCCGTCCAGATTGCAGAACAGCGAGATGACTGTCATCACAATCAATGCAACCAAGGTGGCGGGGACCTTCTTGGTAATCAGCGGGAAGAGTTCGATGATGAGGATGGTGCCCAAGCCCAGCAACAGGGCGGTGACCGAAATGCCGTCGGACACAGCGGCGGGAATGCCCATCACGAGGTCGATCATGGTGCCGGTGCCTTTGAG
>Ga0247609_10001955_pt1 | contig 22895 bp, 21 predicted proteins | sample 172DNAGHGlowgp2_FD_193487 | JGI IMG/M metagenome (GOLD analysis project Ga0247609, IMG submission 193487) | Sheep rumen microbial communities from Palmerston North, Manawatu-Wanganui, New Zealand - 1728 DNA GHGlow gp2 | ecosystem: Host-associated > Mammals > Digestive system > Stomach > Rumen ...
GATATGGAAGATAAATGGCATCAAAAAGATAAAGCAGAATACTTACGTAAGAATAAGTATAAAGAAAGAATGGGTCTTGCAAATGTAAATCTTCATGCGGTTGGTAAATCTTGGTGTTGGAATGATAGCACATCAGCAGTATCTGGAAATGGTGGTGATGAATATATGATTGTCGCTGAAAATGATCCAAGTAATATTGACTTAACAATGTCTGCTTTATGTGCAGCTGAATGGTCTCATTTTAGTAATAAAGGAACTCAAATAAAAGGTGAAGAAGAAGTTAGAGTACTTGATGAATTGAATGTGACTGTATTAGATGTATATACAGGAAGTGGTAATAAGAAAACACATCTTGATAGAAAAGATACTTATTATAGAGATGAACATTAAAAAAGAGAGCGTTAAGCTCTCTTTTATTTTATTGTTTTTGTAATTCCCAACCTAATTGATTATCCATATCTTCTAGAGTTTCAATTGTATAATTTCTCATATTGAGTTTATTACCATATCTAAATCTAGAACCATCATCAAATGTCCATGCATCATCTAAATCGAAAATATTGAAAGTATATTGGAAATGCTTTGTTTGAGGTCTTATTTCAGCTGAGTTAGGACCAGTTGGCCATCTTGTTTGTGGAAAGTATACAGAAATAATAATACGATTTTTATGAAAAGTTGGTTTACCATCAATTGTACCTTCCAAGAATTCACAACCTTCTAAATATCTTTCGATTTCATCGACCATATAAACAGCAAATTTTTCAATTTCTTTATTTGTAGATTCTGATAGAGTTCCTTCATTTTCTTTTAATAGCGTATATCCGTGAGCTCGTAGAGTTTTCTTTGCTTCTAATAAATCCATAAAAATCTCTCCAATAAAATAATAGAATCTTTGTTGCAAATTTTAGTAAAAATGGGTTTACAACTAAAAATATGTTTATTATATTTATAACATAATTTAACAATAAGGAAAAACTAATGCAAGCATACGATGAATATCAAGAAGATGTGAATCATATTATTAGAGAGATTGGGAGTTTGCGTAAAGCAAACAAGAATAAAGAAGCAGACCTCAAGAAACTAGAATTGATTTACAAGAAAATAGAATATAATCAATCACATATTGATATGTCAGAGAGTCAGAAACGCAAACCACATGTCTCTTATGTAGAGAATTTGAATGCGGCTTTATCTGAAATTGCAGATTATAGAGATTATCTATACGAAAAGTATCAATATGAAGAATAAAATTTTTAAACAATAATATATAAGGAGTAAAATAATGAAGGTAATTACTACTACAGGAAAGAACTTTATCGTTAAGGTTCGTTATAATGATGACTATCATCAGTCAGAAAAGACAGATGAATTTGGTCGTGTTTGGTACACAGATTGGAATGAAAAGACAACTGAAGTTGCAATCTATGAATATACCAAGAATAAGTGGGAAACAAAGGTAATCGTAAAGGGAATTGCACACTGTTCTTATAAGGACACATTCTCTAAGAAGATTGGTAAGAAGTTGGCATATACTTATGCTCTAGCTAAGATGTTAGAAAACAATCTAATTACTCAGGCAGAACATGATGAAATGTCTACCTTTGATTTGAACTCAAATGAATTCAAGGCTAAAGTAAAGAAGGCTTAATAAATGCATATTATCATTGATGGATGTGATGGATGTGGAAAGACCACATTGGTTGATAGATTAGTTAAAGAATATAAGCTAGACAAAGTAGTCATGACTAGAGAAGGTTGGAAAGACGTCCAATCTTATGAACAGAAGTGCTTACTTGACAATGTTGTTTCAGACAGATCATTCATCAGTGAATATGTATACTCTAACGTTTATGCTAGAGAATCAAAAATAAATCCTCAAGTATTTGTTGATTTATTTAAGAAATATACATCAAGTCAGATAAATCCATGGTTGATTATTATATTAAATGGCTCTGTAGATACAATTATGGAACGAGTTAATAAACGTGGAACTGATGAAGAAATTCGTATTGAAGTAGAAAATAAGGTTGAACGTTATGAAAGTGTAGGCAAAAGACTTCAATTAATGGATAATAAGCATGTATTGTATTTAGATACAACCTATTTATCTGAGCTTGGTGTTTTTAATAAAGTAAAAGGTTTTATTGATGATTATTTCAAATTCGATGACTAGTATCTTTGAAGATGTTATCAGAGAAATTTATGATAAAGGTCAACAGAGAGGTGGAAAAGGTCCATTAGAAATTTGTAATTTTGGTTTCCAATTGACTGATGTGAATAATAATATACCATTATTTTATTCTATAGATATTGGATATTTGTTAGCTGAAGAAATCTGGTTTAATCTACAAGATGAAAAACTAGAATTTATTAATTATTTTAAAGCTCCAGGCTTTCAAAGAAAATCAGAAGATGGTATTTATTCGAATTCTGCTTATGGTCATATAGTTCATCAAAGATATGGATTTGACCAAGAAAAACAAGTCATTGATATTTTGAAAAAAGATCCAACATCTCGTAGAGCAGTTATAAATTTTAATGTTCCAAATCCACATAGAGGAACATGCTTTGATGAGATTTGTACATTTAATTTGTCATTCTATATTTTGGATGGTAAATTGAATTGCACAGCATGTATGAGAAGTAATGATATTATTGGATGCATGCCTTATGATGTATTTTACTTTACATCAATTCAAAAGAGAATTGCAAATGAATTGAATATTCCAACAGGATATTATCAGCATTTTGCTATCTCTGCTCATTGTTATTTTAAACAAGATAAAGCTGAAATCTTAGAAGCAATACAAAATCCACGTTTACCATTGTTAATTAATGAAAAGAAATTATTGACAAAATCATCACAACTTTATACACAAATAAAAAGTTTGAAACATAATACTGTTGATGGTATGCCAAATGATAAAAAATTATTATATTTAGAGAACAATAACAAGAGATTGTATAATCTTGCTGTTGTCGAAGGTATTGTAAAAGTATCAAATTAAAGGAAAATCATGAATAAAGAAAAAATTTATATTGGTATTTCATTAGGTTTTAATAGTTCTGCCGCAATCTTTAAGGCAGGAAGTGGAGTTCTTTGTGCTGTTTCTCAAGAACGTTTAAACAGACAGAAGAATACAAAGCAACTTCCATTAGATGCTATTAAGGCATGTATTATTGAAGCAGAAAATAAGTTAGGTCATCCAATCGTTGTAGATGAATTGGTTTATTCTCACTATGAAGGATTGTCTGAAGCATATCTATTGAAGAATATTCCAGATTTGTGGAGACCACAACTAGAACAGTATTTTAAGAAAGCAAAGAATGTAAGTACTGATCCATTGGTTCAGGCAGAATATGCATTTTCTCAGTTCTTGAATTTGTATATTAGAATGCAGACAAATACACGTGTTCTAAATCCTGTATTAAAGAGAGTAGAACACCACACAGCACACATCTTCTCTGCATTCCCAGTTTATTGGAATGAATATCCATGCACAGTTAAGCGTTTCTATACAATGACTGCTGATGGATTTGGTGATGGTTATTCAGGACGTATTTCTCTATTCCAAGGAATTGATGAAAGTTATCCAATTTCTCAGATTAGAGTAATTGATAGTCCAGCTTTGATATATCAGTTCTTTACAGGTGCTCTACAATTTAAGGAACACCAGCATGAAGGTAAGGTGACTGGATTGGCTGCACATTGTGAAAAGAATCCTAAGAAGGCAATGGAAGTTTATCATGACTTATTGAAGACATTGACTGGTAAGGATGAATTAGGTGAAGCTATTAACGTTTATAAGACAGAAACATTGAATGGTAAGACATTTAACTATTCAACATCTGGTTTCTGGGTTGATGAAAATCTATTATTGCCATTGACAGATGAACAGAAGGAAATGGTAAAGACATCAACTATTATTGACTTTGAACGTTTCTTAAGACTAAAGAACACTGTCTATAAGTTTGTTCAGGATCGTCTAGGAAACAATTATAATAAAGATGATATTCTTGATATGTTGAATCATAACAAGGAAATTCCATCTGATATGAAGTATACACCATGGGAATTGGCATACGCAGTTCAGGTCTTTGCAGAAAAGGTAATTCTAAATTGGTTGTCTGCAACAGATTTTGAAGATGGCGCTGTATTGTATACTGCAGGTGGCTTGGTAGCTAATGTTAAGTTGAATCAGCGTATTAAAGATACAGGAAAGTTTGATGCAGTCTTTGTATCTCCTCCAATGGGTGATGAAGGTACTGCAATTGGTTGTGCATTCTATCGTTATATTGAAGATTTGAAGGCAACTGATAGTGTTCAGGATAGTGTTGCATTGAAATATATTGGTCCAAATATCATTATCAATGGTGGTACTAATATTGACCACACTGGATATTTGATTGACCATGTTGTAGATGATGCAATTAAGGAAAAAGATCTAGAAGTTAGATATTGTCCTGATAAACATGAATTGATTGATATTGTCACTGATTTGTTGGCAGATAATAAGATTGTTCATTGGTGTCAAGGTAATGAAGAATTTGGTCCACGTGCTTTGATGAATCATAGTACTTTGTATACAGCACAAGATCCAAATGGTACTCATACTTTGAATCAGGCAATGGGACGTTCAGAATATATGCCATATTGTCCAGTATGTAAGAATACTTCAGCAAATGAATTATTCAATAACTGGAAGGTTGGTGAAGCTTCTTGCAGATTTATGGCAATGACTATGGATTGTAAGAAGGGCGTAAAGGAAAAGTATCGTGGTGGTGTTCACGTAGATAACACTGCACGTGCACAGTTCATTTACGAAAATGATGAATTTACAAAAGATGCATGGGAAATTCTGGATAAGTATGAAAGAAAGACTGGTAATAAGATGTTAATCAATACTTCTTTCAATATTCATAATTCACCAACATGTAATTTAGCAAATGACTGTTGGGACTCATGGATCAAGTCTGGCCGAGTAGGTGCGGCATTAGTAATTGGAAATTATATTTTTATCAATAAGTAATTTTCTTTATTCAATGATAAAAGCCTACTCGCAAGAGTAGGTTTTTATTTTTAGTTTTTATTTTTAGTTTTTAATTTACTGCAAATTTTAAAAAGTTCGTTATATAAATAAGATATGAAAATGAATAATATACCACAATTGAAGAATTATTATAGATTACCTAAATATCTAGGTAGTTCCCTCTTCATTGTGTAAACATTCATTTACAAAACATAAAGGATTGTAAATAAAAATTTACAGAAAAGAGGGTTTCCAAGACCCTCTTTTTTTGGTATATTATACCCTGTGATTGAAGCTGATGGCTAAAAATCACAAAGAAAACGGCGAATGTAAAAAAAGTTTTACAAAAAACAGGGTTTACAAGAGCCAAATAATTAAGTATATTTTACTTGTTAAAATAAAACAGCTGAATGAGTTAGAGCAGTCACTCAAACAGTAAAACAACAACAAGAACTGCATCACTTTTGTTAGAGTAGTTAAAAGGATGGATAATAAAATGGTCTAATATGAAGGTTGGCTGTAAAAGCAAAAAATCTGTGTGCCGCACGTAGGAAAATGCAAGTCGGGTACACGGAATAATAACCGCCCGAGTCCGGTCGACAATGAAATAACGAAAACGCCTTTGAGAATGTAAAGAAAATTTTACTAAATCAGGGGTTGACAAGCTGAAAATAATCACTTATATTTAGCCTGTCAAAATTGAAAGAGTCATTACGGTGAAACTTTCAATGCAAAAATCCTCCTCAATGTAAAGAATGTTTTACAGAAAAGGGGGTTGACAAGAGAAATCGAAATTAGTAAATTTACTCTTGTAATTCGGTTCGTGAAACTGAGTTGAAGATTGACAATTTGGTGAGCATTAATTATCGGTAGGTGGCGGAATTGGTAGACGCGCTGGACTCAAAATCCAGTACCGAAAGGTGTGAGGGTTCGAGTCCCTCCCTACCGACTACATGCTATGGTTTTCTCCGTTGCTATAGGGAAGATAAAGCGGAGGCGAGAATGAAACTCTGTCAAACAAAAATGGTTGAAGTTGATTTGCTAAGAAAACAGTGAATTGGATTGGAACACCGGCCAGAAAAGTCATGCCGGAGAGATCGGTTCGAAGCCGATTGACTTAGTGAAAAGATGGATGCAAGCCCACGAAAGAGTAGATGCATATATTCGAGTAAGGGACGAAGTTTTGGGTCAATAACTCAGCTGGTAGAGTACTACACTTTTAATGTAGGAGTCGTGGGTTCGATCCCCGCTTGGCCCATTAAAATTAAAAAGTTTAGGTACTGTGTGCCGCAATCAGCCAAGTTCGCTTCCTCAGTGGCGGAAGAAAGAGCCTAAAATCAGCGGGATGTAGCTCAGTCTGGTAGAGCGCTCCGTTTGGGGCGGAGTGGTCGAAGGTTCGAATCCTTCTATCCCGATTAACTAAAAACCGAATGCTCTGTCGTCTAGCTGGACTAGGACGCTCGGCGTTGAGCCGGGAAACGATGTGTTCGAATCTATCCAGAGGTCACACTAAATATTGATTGCAGTCAATATATTCATTCGGTGAAAGGCATATAAAATAATTCCTGCAAGTTTTATCTTGTATGCCGGCGCTTTTAGCTTTGGTGGTAGCCCACTGAGAAGTAGGAACTCTCTAAACCTACAAAGTTTTTATGCCTGTGCTGATGAGTTGGAGATCATCCCCGGTCTGTAAAACCGGTGCCTTTCGGCTTTGGTGGTTCGAATCCACCCACAGGCACTATCATTTATTGGGTTGTCGGCAAGTTGGTATGCCACGGCACTGTTAATGCCCCAGTTTTCACAGGTTCGAGTCCTGTCTTCCCAGCTAAAAATAATTCATTGCTTCGCTGGACATATTGGCCTGCCAGGAACAGAAGTTCTTACTTGAATAGTCAGCTTGTCATTGCGCATAACGGCGGCTATACCTGAGTGAGGTGATATAAATGAAATCCTATGTAACAAGGGCACGAAAGTCACCCGGGATGCAGATGAGTAGGACTAAAACAGTCTGCACTAACTTGTTAATGAATTATTTTATCTTTTATGGCCTTGTGATGGAATGGCAGACATATCGAACTTAAAATTCGAGGTCCGAACGGGCGTGTGAGTTCGAGTCTCACCTTGGTCACTAAATCGGAGTGTAGCGCAGTCTGGTCAGCGTGCTTGATCTGGATTCAAGAAGTCGTAGGTTCGAATCCTACCACTCCGACTACAAACAAAGTTTTAGTTAGAGGTTTAATTAAGGTTTGAATCCTATACGCACGATGCAGTTGAACTTCTAGCAAGGCAATAATGAAATGGAAGCTTACATGGATTTATTGTCGGTACTTTTATGCCTCTATATGTCAATGGTTAGACGAGCAGACTCTTAATCTGTGGATCCTGGTTCGAATCCAGGTAGGGGCACTACAAACAAAGTCATGCTTGGAGGTAAAAGGTATAAACCTCGTCTGCGTAATATCGGAAGATGCCGACATCCTAAATCGGTAGCATGGTGAATTGAAGAAGTCCTTGATAGCAACGGACAACTGATGCGGCTTCTTCATACAAGGCACAATACTCCGTTCACCTTTGTAGCCGAGGCGCTTTTAGACTTAGTACGTGACAAAAAGTCATTTTGGTCCCATCGTCTACGATGGTTAGGACGCTAGGTTTTCAACCTGGAAAATTTGGTTCGACGCCAAATGGGACTACTAAAGATAGATACAGCAACAAATACTTATGCAAATTCATTTTGGGAATAACACGCAGAAAAACCTATCTTGTAATATGCTCCGATAGCTCAATGGATTAGAGCAACGCTCTTCTAAAGCGTAGGTTGAAGGTTCGACCCCTTCTCGGAGTACTAAATTAAATTATCTGTAGACTATTTGAGTAATACCGACCTTAAGCCATAAAGAGCTAAGGTAAGTCTGGTGAATAGTGTAATATTGGACGGGTTACACCCAATATTGGAACTGACGAATCCATGAAAGAATAGTTAGGGTGATATAGATAGTTTAAAGTTTTATTTTGTCTCCAAATCCACCTCTGGTTTTCTTACTGGAAGGTTAATCTATGTAAGGTCATCGATACCATAGATCGTAAAGTGTAAATCAATTCGGCAGCACTATAAATGTCAACTATGTTGATGAGCCGTGATGTTTATTGTCCATTCGTATAGCGGTAGTATAGGGGACTTTGAATCCTTTGGCGGTGGTCCGACTCCATCATGGACAACTAAAGATGTGAAGGTGCAATTCCTTCGGAGCAGAGTAAACTGCGTTAATAAATTAAATCATTTTTATCCACGGACAATAGCCGATTGGTATCAGGCAGGGGCTCTTATAAGGTCCTATGTGTAGGTTCAAGTCCTACTCCGTGGACTAAAGATGCACTCAGCAATACAAAATTTATCAATGTAAACCGCTGGTCTCACGACTTCGGAGGTTCGAATCCTTCACTCTCCATAACGTGGAGAGGTATGCAAGTGGTTAAAGCATGCGGACGATAATAAAGGCATCTAGAAAGTTTAACAAAAGGAATTGTTTATGAAGAAGAATACTAAGGTGAAGAAAACAAAAGAAGAAATCCAGGCTGAAAAGGAACAGCGTTGGAAGCAAATGCGAAACTTGGCAAAGTCTTTTGCTAAACAGGCAGGAATCAAAGTAGTCAAAGAAAAGAAAACAAATAAATATGACTACTAAGTCTGCAAAATTTGAAATGTTCGTTATATAAATAATATAACAACAAAAAATTTGGAAGATTTTTTAATAAACAGGGTTTACAAGTTCTTTAATAATTATTATATTTAACCTGTTAAAAAATTCCGGCGTAACACAAGATATTCGAAATTCACTTGCTAAAGAATTCTCAATTTAATTTTCAATTACATTATTTGGGCTCACATGTACCAAGGAGGCGATTGGTCCTTGCACGACTGATGGTAGAGTTCGATTCTCTATGGGTCCACTATTATTGTCCTGTAGTTCAGTTGGTAGAACACTCGACTGTTAATCGAGTAGTCTCTGGTTCGAGTCCAGGCAGGACAGCGAATGGTGACCTAGAGCCAAAACAAACTAGGTCTTTACTAGAGGATTGACCTCGACTCTAGACTGTATCAAAGAGGTCATTTTGCTGGAGTAGCTCAGTTGGTAGAGCAGTGCACCTGTAATGCACCGGTCGGGAGTTCGAAGCTCTCCTCCAGCGCTAATAATTCATTATGAATTAAATGCTTTTATCGCGGGTGAGTGAAACGGATTTATCACGCAAGCCTCATAAGCTTCGCAATACTGGGTCCGACTCCCAGACCCGCTACTAAAATTAGGTGAGCAGCGCATCCGCCGGACAAGGGCGCTTAATGTTAAGGACGTGGTACTTATTCAATGCTCTTTAATTTGTAGTAATGCTATTATATAGGATGAATTCAGGTAGTCTACAATAACTAATTTCTTTTATGGCACCGTCGGATAGTGGTCTATTCCACCGGTCTGTCTAACCGGCTTTCGAGGGTTCGAATCCCTCCGGTGTCGCTAATTACAAATCATATATTGGACTAAGGGGTGTGTAGCTCAGTTGGTTAGAGCGTTCAGTAGAGAAAGGTCGATGGTTCGAGTCCATTCATATCCCGACAAGAATATATGATTTGTTGGAGAATGATACAATAGTGATATTCCGGAAAGGTCATGGTCGGTCATTTTCCTGCGCATTTACTATCCATTGAATTTAAAATGAAAACATCGATTAAGTAATTTTAGATTTAAGTCCGGGAAGTTAAGTTTCTGACGAGAATAATTTGCTGAAAGCGCTACTGCATAGTTCGGTAGGACAGTGGAAAGGCACCTTAACAAAGAGCTTCAATAACAGAGATTGGCAGACGTGAAGCAATGGATAATTTTGCCCCTTTCGACTAACGGTTTAGGTCATCGCACTTTCTATGCGATAATCCGGGTTCGAATCCCGGGAGGGGTACTAAAAGATAAGATACACACAGCAACTCAAATTTTATTTCTATCACACAAAATGATTCCAGAATAAAAGATGTATCTTGATAAATTTATTCTCGGGTAACTCAGTTGGTTCAGAGTGCCATCCTTACAAGTTGGAAGTCGAAGGTTCGAATCCTTCTCCGAGAACTACCCAAAGAGATAGCTCTGCTATGCGAGGACTCTATAACATGCATGCTAGTCGTTTTGATGGTTCAAGTTTTTCCGATAAAAATGGGACACACTCCGATGCTACTAATTCCATATTGAGGATGATGAGTCTAAACTAATGTATATTATGGACGTTTGTTTTTATGAGAAGAAGTTTTCGTGTCGTTAAAAAAACTGGTTCCCGCCTTAACTATTTTTGGCTGTTGGCTTACAGGGTTTAAGTAAAAATAGTAAAATAGATCATTGACGTATATAATGCTGATCACATTATTATACGTCTACTTTATCCAGCGGCAATAGACGATTGGTATCTGTCAGCCACTCTGATACAGTGGTATGTGTTGGTTCGAGTCCAACCTGCTGGACTACTAAAAGTTTTAGATACATACAGCAACTTATTAGCACATTATTGGTTATAATTGAACGCTAAAAGTATCTAGTTTATGGGCTCGCATGATCCAAGGAGGCGATTTGGCTTTGCAAGCCGAGTGTGAAGGGTTCGATTCCCTTAGGGTCCACGAATTGGTTCTTTACAATTTTCTCCACTAATCAAAAGAAAATCTATTTTGCCTCTCAATCCAAATCCAGTGATTGGACCGGACTGAAAATCCGAGAAGCTGCGGGCGGCACGCAGGGGAGGCACTAAAACAGATTATTCCGGTGTAGCTCAGTTTGGTCAGAGCGACAGAATCATAATCTGTGCGTCATAGGTTCAAATCCTATCTCCGGGACTATTCAGCATTCAATTGCTGTTGCGCTTCTGACTCTGTGCGTAATAGTTAAAAACTTAAAACAGAGGACGTGTTTGTTATAAATATAAAGACGAGCGGGGCGAATAAGTATTCCAGCGGGTCTCATAAGCCTGCCTCCGTAGGAGCGTTACCTACCCCCGTTATTAAACAAGATTTATATTGAGTTGGAGGTACGTCGCCATTAAATTTTATTCAATATAAATCTTCATTTATATGCGCTCGTGACCTGAGCAGCGAAAGGGGCGGACTGCAACTCCGCTGTAGAAATACCATCGTAGGTGCGAGTCCTACCGAGCGCTCTAATTATTTTAACAGGACAGATGGTTCCAGCCATTTGATAAAAAATATCCATTTTATCTAACTGTTATAAATATAATAGCCACTGGAATGGCTATAAAGATAAAAAGAGGATATATGAAATTAAAAATTATTTGTGAATATTGTAAACAAGAATTTAATTCTAAGAAATCTTGTTATAAACATAAGCATGAAATACATCATATTAAAAATGGTCAAGCACCTAAATATGATTTAATTTGTAAGTTTTGTGGTTATACTAATTATATAACTAAAGCTGGAATGACTTTACATGAAAAATATTGTAAGTTAAATCCAGATAAAATAATTTGCATTGGTCATCCTGTTTCTGATGCAACAAAAAATAAAATTTCTAATGGAATGCATATTGCAGCATTAGAAGGAAGAAATAAAGGATGGACTACAAGTAGATTAGGTGAAAATAGAAAATCTTATCCAGAAGAATTCTTTACTAAAGTAATAGAAAATGAATTCGAAGATAAAAATTATCAATATAATTATCCTTTCTATACATGGAAATTAGACTTTGCATGGATTGATAAAAAGAAATGTATTGAAATAGATGGTTCTCAACATGAAGAACAAAAACAAAAAGAATCTGATATAAGAAAAGATAAAAAACTTATTGAAGAAGGTTGGCAAGTTTTAAGAATTAAATGGAAAGATTTATTTAATGAACCTAAAAAATATATAAATAAAGCAAATAGTTTTATAGTCATAGACGATCAATAAAATGACCAAGATGGAGTTTGTACCCTATAAGAAGTCGACCGATAGAATGGGCAGTTGATAGACATCTTGACCGGTGGAGAATCGGGAATCCGGTGAGTGTTTAAGATAATTTTAACATTCTGTTAAAATATCTAAGTTTTAAGATACATACAGCAATACACTTAATGCTATGAAAACGATTATCTTAAGTGATGTGGTGGTTCGAATCCATCTTTCCCGGTACATCGGGAAATGGCGAAATTGGTAGACGCGATCGATGCGAAAACGTATCTTGATAATTTCTCTTTGTGGAGGACTATCCTAATTGGTAAGGAAGTAGATTACTACTCTACCGGGAGAAATCCCTTGGGGGTTCGAGTCCCTCGTCCTCCGTTTAATAATTATGGCCAGGTGCTGAAACTGGTAGACAACAGTGCCTTAGAAGCATTGGCCCGAAAGGGCGTGAGGGTTCGAATCCCTCCCTGGCCACTATAAAAATCCTAATTGGCATTAGGTCGTAGTGACAGTTCACGATAAGATGATCACATGATTCTAAACTGTCAGTTTGCTCCGTTGGTGTAATGGAATAAGCATAAGACCCTACGAAGGTTTTGACACTGGTTCGACCCCAGTATGGAGCACTATAAATATATTTGGCCAGCGTAGTGATAGACTTCCTAGAAAGTTGCGAATTTATATGAAGTCGATAAACGTGGTGTTTCACTAGTTAAATGGGTAGCTGTCGCAACTGCTATACCGGTGTGGTTCGAGTCCACCGTTGGTCTTAAATTTTAAGATACATTCAGCAATTGATATTCTTGATCCCAAGCCTGTATGTCGGTGCAAGTCCGACCGTCAACGTAGTTGGCGTCATCTAATAGTAGGATAAGGCTCCAAAGAAAAACGTATCTTGTTATGGAGGTGTGACCGAGTGGATTATGGTGACGGTCTTGAAAACCGTTGAGGGTGATGAGCCCTCCGTAGGTTCGAATCCTACCACCTCCTCTAAAATTATAAAGTTATAAATATAATATCTTCCCGATAAAGTGTTTATAAGTTGATTACTAGAAGCGACGTAGTTGATTTATATGCTACATGGCAAATGGCTGATTGATGGTCAATTGCAAATCGGAAAAACGCTATCCTGTAGTGATGAAAGATATAAGTCATGTGAAGATAGTTAGCTTGTATGTTCGATGCTAGGGAGAACATTCCAATCATAATCTCTTGATTGTTCCTTATGGGAGTAAGGATAACGTTAAATCACCGTAAGAGATATTTTTTAATTCCCGTTGTTGTAGTGGTAGCAAGCGACCTTGCCAAGGTTGAGGCGCGGGTTCAATTCCCGCACGGGGATCTACTAAGTCCCATTAGTGTAGTGGCTTAACATGATAGTCTTCCAAACTGTAGTCGTCAGTTCGATCCTGACATGGGGCTCTAAAATCTTTTAGATGTTAACAGCAACTGAAATACTTTTTTCAGAATAGCTTAATAGGTTAAAGCACCTCTTATTTAAAGAGAAGATTCTTGGTTCGAGTCCAAGTTCCGAAGCAGTAAAAACATCTAGTAAGGTAGCGTTTAAAGATATGTGCAGCAACTCTAACGCAATGTCCTGTTAAGACCGGTGTTATGGGTTCGAATCCCATCGAGTGAGGAAGTTCCTCATTTGTAGCTCAGTTGGTAGAGCACGTAAAAAGCAAAAAACATATCTTGTTATTGCCGATTGGTGTAGCGGTAGCACAGGGGTCTCTGAAGCCCTTAGTATTCGTTCGACCCGAGTATCGGCAACTAACCGCTTCTTCGTCAAAAGAAAGGGACTGCGATACTCCCCATGGCTGAGGCCTGATAGTTTATGGCTAGTTAAAACAGTTGACGGTTCGGAAGCATTGATCTTCATGCAATCATCGTGAGCTAAAAAAGTCGATGTGCAAAAGTCTATAATCTCTGATATGCGCAGAAAAATGAGATTCGTAGCGATTATACTATAGTTAGAGAAGGCAAAATCATATAATCATTATAGGAGTAAAGTGTTATGGCAGCATGTGAGTCTCCAAAACTGCACGGTCTGGGTTCGAATCCTAGTACTCCTGCTAAAAGATTCTGACAGCAATTCATTTGTCTATTCCGCCAATTATTGGAACTGTAGCTCAGATTTGAGAGCGCTTGACGTAAGTCAAGAGGTCACGAAAAACAGAATCTTGCATCTTTTTAAGATACAGTTAAACAGCAACTCAATAAAGGTAAATACATTAATTGAAAAGCAATGTTAGTAGGTTCAAATCCTACAAGTTAACTACGGTTAAAGCGTTTAAGAGACGTAAAAAACCTGTATCTTGTTGATTTTTATGCTGATTATGGTGTAAGGGTAGCATCCTTCACTGTGACTGAAGTGGATCCAGTTCAAATCTGGATAATCGGCCTATAATGATACTGACAGCAATAATATGCTTATATTGATGACTGATAAACGAACAATGAGTCTGTTATTCATCTCCGAAGAATAATTGATTTGCAAGTTTTAAGAAACTTGATGAACTTAGGCAAAGATGATTAGCAACCCAAGCGATGTATTAGGGATTGGCTCATCGGTCCATGTATAGCCTGTTGTTATACCTCTGGATGACGGTATCATGATTTTTTGGTTGCTCACCAAATTAAATAGAATGAATAACATTCGGGGAGGTTTACAAAAGCCTCTCTTTTTTTATATTTAAACTATATGTTAAAACATTTAGGAAAGGTTATGATAACAGAATGCGTAGCAAGTTTAAATGAAATCAATGCAACTCCAGGTCATTCCAAAGAATATAGTGGATATGTATTTGAAAACAATTTTTATAATTATAGACAGTATGTGCAGAATAACAAACAAAAGTTTATTCTAAGATATACTAATGTTTTGACTCGTGTTGATAAGTATGATCAATGGAATGTTTGTTTAGTTTTTGGTCAAATCTTAAATGGCAAATCAGAATATGAACAAAATGATCCAGATGAAAAATGTTATAAACTAATCGATATAATTGAAAGTAATAGTAAAGATGATGTGAATACATGGAGAGCACATACTATTAAATTATATAATTGCACATGCACTATTGCTAAACTTATTGAGAAGTTAACTAAAACATTTGAGCTTCCATATAAGAGAAGTAAAGAAAAGATGGATGCTGAAAAGAAACGTTTAATTAAAAACAAAATCGGTAATCTATCTAATGATGATATAATACAATCATTTAGTGAAAAATATGGATTTACAGTTGAACCACCTAATTATCCACGTGATTTAGCTTATTATTGTCTTAGAAAGAATTATAATAATGAAAATGGATATAGACCTAATTCATCAACTGCAAGTATATCACAATGTTATATAAAGAAATATGATTTTTATTATTGGCACGTATATGCTGGTGATGGAATTCATACTTACGAATTCGATTTTGATAATCTTGAAAAGGTTATAGAATGGCTTGAAAATTACTTTGTTTTAGTGACACAATATGATTTGTTCACTTTAGTGAAATCAGGCGGTGGACAAGGATGCCCACAAAATTTGGATTCTTACAAACAAATGAAAAAAGTATATGATTCCAAATCGTAAACAAAAGTTTACAATATAATGACATTTTATGACAGTTATGTAAAAATCTTTTTACAATAAACAGGGTTGACGACAATCCTGTTTTTTCTTATATTTTGGAATGTAAAAAAAAGAGGTTAAATATGGACGCAAAAGAATACGAAGAAAGAGTACTTACTATGTTCCGCAACCAGTTTGATACGGTTGTATACGAAAAGGATGAAGTCTCCCTTAAAGGTAAGACTTACAAGAATTATCTTCTGACAAAGGAAGATTTGATTCCTACGTATGACTCTGCACGTGCAAAGCAGAGAAATCGTCCTTCTGGCTTTTTCAAGGGTAAAATCGACATTCGTATTTCTTTTGATCCAACTACAGATGAAACTGGAAATATGATTATTCGTGAGGCCTATTTCAATGGTACTCCGGGTAAGTTGGTCGTCACTCGTGAACTTGGCGATGACTCTATTGAATTCTATGCGCCTAAGAAGCCTGATAATATGCGTAATGGTCTTTATCGAATTGGCAATTGGACTTCTCAGAAGGACTATAATCACTATTGTTTTTATGACAAGTGGGTTCGCACATATCAGTTCAAAGATATTTTGACTAGTGTGAAGCGTTCTTTTACGAAGGAATTCAATGCTGACACTAAGAAGATCGCAAATGATGAAGGCGTTAAGGCGCAAATTGAACGTGAGGAAAGCAAGTTCAAGAAGTTCATCGAAATGAAGCGAATGAATTTGTTGAATGAATTGAATGAAGAATTGGCTACTTATGCACCTGATGCGTATGAACATGGCTACCGTTTCCGTATTGAAGAATTTGGAAATCGTCAAAACTTTTTGAAGCATCCGACTGCATATTACGATATTAAGTTGAGCTATGATATTCGTAAGGAAATTGGTGACCAGACTGGAAATTACAGGTCTTCGACTAATTTGCATGGCTATGTGAAATTTAAGCATAATGGCGAAAATGATATGGATATGTCGTGGGATGAAACGCTGGCGATGGACAATGCATTCCATTATTCTGTCAATGGCTTCCGCTATTACAGAACTGAAGCGAATACTCAGGAATTGTCTATTTCGATTAACCGTCCGGATGCTACGCTTCGAGCTGAGGCTACTGAAGATCATAGAGCAGAATGGCGTAGAATTATGTTGAAAACTGCCAACGATTTGTTCAAAAAGGCCATAATTTTGGCAGATTTGAGCGATGCTGTTGACGTTGAAACGAAGAAGATTTTTGCATAAGTGCGCAAATTCGCTCAAAAAGCGCACTTTATGTAAATATCTTTTTACAAAACTATGGGTTGACAAGATAGTTAAGATTTGCTATATTTTACTTGTTAAAATTTAAGAGGAATAAAAAATTATGATTAACAATATGACTACTGCTACGGGTGCTGAAGACGTTTACGCTCTTTCTGCTGATAAGAAGTTCGAACTCTGTTGCCGCCGTATTTCGCTTGACTATCCGTCATTCCTTCAGTTTTACGCTATGATGCAGCGTAAGCCTATTAAGAATGATAAGGTGACTATTCGATTGAATACAAAGTCTGATACCGTTCCTATTCTTGAATATACTGAGGAATTCGTTCAGGCTATTCATCCGATTACTTTGACTGTATTGACTTGTGTCGAAATTCTTCGACTCTTGCTCCATCATGTGACTTCCCGTAAGATGGCACCTTACGATGTTTGTTGGAATTCTTCCAATATCGTGTGCTCTCCGATGACTGTCACTAAGATGCTGAATGAATTGAATTCTGTTGGAAATCGTAAGAAGGGACAGAATGCTGTTCGTCTTAACGACCTCTTCCCCTCTATCGATGACTTCGCTCAGATTATTCCGCCTGGCTTTGATCCTCAGAAGGATATGTATTTGGAAAAGATTTTCAACATTTTCATGAAAAATCGTGAACAGTATAATCAGCAGATGCAGAAGCAGTTTGGTGGTGCTAACGGTGGAGCTGGTGGCGCTGGTGGTGACCAGGGCAATGATCAAGGTGGAAATGGTAATGGATTTGGTTCTGAAGAAGATGCACTTAAAAAGCACTTCTCTCAGTCTGGCTCTACGGCTACTGATGGCTGGGGCGAAAATGAAATCGTCGACCAGCAGGTTTCTCAGGCTGTAAACAAAGCAAGTACTTCTACTTGGTCCAATCTTCCTGGTGGACTTGCTCAGCAGATTTTGGCTGCGAATGCTCAGGTTGTTGACCCTCGTATTGCTCTTCGCAGATTTACGACTTCTGTCTTCTCCGATGTGATGAGTTTCTCTCGTATGAAATTCCCTCGTCGTTATGGTCAGAAGTGGATTGGTGTTATGCCTGGTCCTCGCCATGAACAGAAAGCTGAAGTGCTTATCGCTATCGACTGTTCTGGTTCTATGCCTGACTCTGAAGTTGAAAAGGCTTGCATGGTTGTGAATGACTTCGTCAAGCATGCAAAGGTTCATTACTGCTTCTGGGATGGTGCATGTGGTCCGATTGCTGAAAAGCGTTATAAGACTACGAAGTTCGATTTGAGTGGTCGTGGATGCACTAATCCTCAGTGCGTTATCGACAAAATTCAGAAGGAAGGACTTCATTACGATGGCATTGTTTACATTACTGACTGCCAGTTCTGCTGGGAAAAGCCTAACATTAAAATGCCTATCTTCATTATTCAGTCTAAGAATGCTGACCCAGTTCCTGAATGGTGCAAGTACTCTATGACTATGAAGGACGTTGAAACTATTTCGAAAGACCGTTAATGAATATCGTTGATGTGACAAATTTTCTAGATGAAAGAGGTGTTGAGTATAAATTCTTAACACGTCTTTCTATCGTAGCATCATTCAAAGTTGAATTTGATATGAAGCTCATAGAAGATTATCTTAAAAAGAATGATGAAATCATTGGTTATTATGATATATTCGAAGATGGTTTTAATTTGAAATTGTCATTTAGTGAAACTGATTTTAAGAGAACTAATGATGAATTATCTAAATGGCATTTACAATTTCATAATATGACTGATGAAGCACAGTTTTTGGATAATAAATTTTCACTGATTAAGATGTGTAAACGTTTGAAATCAGGCAGAATGCCATTTGATTATTTGGAATATACACATGATACAGATTTTTCAGATGAAATCATATTTGACAAAATAGATAAGTTTTTAAATCAAGCTCAGTCGTTTATTCGGTACATGAAACGATTTGAGAAATTAACTAAAATAATGAATATCGGTAAGAATACCGAAGGAGAATAACTATGAAGAAGTTTAAGATTACTTACACGGCAACTCGTGAATTCGAAGTCCCTGATAATTGTACTGATGAACAATATGATGAATTGAAGGCCATTTGCCTTCTTGGATTGACCAAAGAACCTGTAAAGCCAGATGCTGTTAAGGTTGAATTAGTCACTCGTCCAGATGAACCTAAGCCAAAGTATGAAATCAATAAGGATTGCGACTAATGAACAAAGATGAAGAACAAGTCATTTATCGAACAGGACCAGGCGGTGCTGTAGAAGTATTAAGATCTTCTCGTAAGATTACATTTGTATGCACTAATTGCGGTTGTCATTTCAGAGTTCCTGTCCATCTTGCTCCATCACGTCAGACTGGATTGCAAGAATATATGCATAGTTATAATTGTCCAGAATGTGGAGATGAATGTCTAAGTTCATAGTACATAAATCGGTATTTCATAATGATTTAATAACAGGAAGTCCTCATCTTATAAAAGGAAATAATATGGCAGAAGAAGTAAATGTAAATCACTTTCACAGAATTTTTGAAGAATTGAAGAATTTAGGTCGATTGGAAACACAAACGCTTTACGATGTGATCAATAAGCGAATTATCAATACTGACTCATATCGTGATGCAATGTTTGAATTAAATAAAGAATATCCAAAGGAAGTAGCAACTTTCAAAGATGCAGTTTGTGTAGATTGGAATATAGCTGAAAAGGTAAATCCAGGTGTAGTCAATAAAATCGTAAAAGAGCTACAAATTAAAAAGATTGCCGAAAACGAAGAAATTAAATAATATTGTAAATTTCTGTTTACGTAAACTAAAGTTTACAATTCCTATCGTCCAAGCACAGCCTAAAAAGATCTTAAATAGTTATCCTCTTAATCAGAAAGCGCTCTCTGGGCGCTTTTTTCATTTGGGCCCTAACAACTATATGGATTTTGCCCAGAATGCCCCAGAAGCGCTCCGTTTCATCATATTATTGTAAACAACTTTTTACATAAAACAGGGTTGACAAAAGGTCCAAAAAATGCTATTATTTACATGTAAAAATTGAGGATTTGACTATGTGTAAAGTTTGTGAACATAAAATTTCAAGAAAATCGCCTATTACGATTAGCGGTTATTGGACAGATACAAACAGAAGTGCAACTATTACTTCCGATTTGACTAAATGCACTATTGCCGTTCCTGACGATACTGGTCATGTCGACGAAGAACTCCCTTGGCTCTTCTGTCCGCATTGTGGAAACAAACTTCCTATTCAGGCATGTGAAACATTTAAAGACGTCGTTGAACGAGAAGGATAATTTATGGCTGTAAAACTGCACACTGATTGCGCTGCAACTAAATTGGTATCAACAAATTCTGGTCAATGCCAGTTCTTCACCCATGTAATGGAAAAGCTGGACGAACAGCAATTTGGTGTATTTGTTATTGGAAAGAAACTTGAAGATGCTGGTGGTTATTTCACCGAAAAGAATCTCGTCGCTCGTATCGTTCTGCCTGAAGGCACTGCGACTTATGACGAAGTAAATAATACAATTTCATTTCCGTCCGACAAAGAATTCGCTATCTTTGTCCATGAAGCATCTCACTTCCTTCACATGATAGTCGATAAGGGTCACTATATGGCCAAACCGCTTCGTGGAATGGAAGATATTTCTATGAATTCTAAAGACTTCATGGATATGAAATATCGTAAATATATTGAATATGAAGCAGGTTGGCGTTCTCTTGTCTACAATCAGCGATACAATATGGATATTGCTGAAGCGATTTTGAAGGTCAATTTGACCAACATGAGCAATTATCTTGCTGAGTCTGAAGATTATCAGATTTACATTAAAAAGCCGTCTGAAGATATTTTCAATAAGAAAATGGAATTCTTCAAGAATACGAAGGCAAAGCAGGAAGACGTAGTAAAGTGGACTGAAGAAGTATTCAATCCAGCTATGGATAAATGCGTTGAAGTAATTAAGCCTGCTCGTGAAGCATATCTTGATACGGTGACTAAATTCGCTGAAATCGGTAATATGAAGTTTAATTATACTATCGATGCCGCAGCTCAAACTGAAATTTCTACTATCTTAGGAGCACTATAATGATTTTCCATACTCTCGATGATCTTGAAAATTACTTCCATCAAATGGGCTTTAATGTGCTCCATTTTACTCACAATCTCGTCGTTGATACATATATTCTCGTCATTAACTCTAATTACGACGTTAAAGACAGACTTTATGTTGAAATCAATTACACGACTGGCCGTGATAGCAAATATGAATTAATTTATCTTCCACTCATTACAGATGTGTATTCTTGCCCAGAAGATAAGGCATTGGATTTTGAAACAAATCCTAAGGACCACATGAATGATTTGGAATGTATTACCAATAACTTTGATTTTGAGAACATTCCTGATGAACTGGCTAATCAGTTTACCACTGAATTCGAACTTTATCTGAATTTCATTCGTCAGGAATCAGACCTTAACTTTAAGAAATGTGTTGCTGAAAAGAAGCAATATGATGCTAAGGTTCGTAAACTTCTTATTGAAAATCTTAATATCCTCGACGACCTCTTTAATGGATATGATTTTGAAGAAGTTGAAAATCCATTTGGATATAAGAACCCTGATGAAGTCGTTCTTAAAGCCGCTCAATACAAATCTAAATCTGGAAATGTATTGACTGTAATTGTAAACGTATACGACTCTGGTAAATATAAGTATCGTATTCGTAATGCTTCTGGCGGAAACCTTCATTCGTCTGTAAAGATCCCAGATAGGAATGTATTTGTCTCTGATTTTCAGAAGAATTTCCTCCAGTTCTAAGATTATCCTGCATGCCATGCAAAAGAGAGAGCCTTACACGACTCTCTCTTTTCATATATTCTTAAGATAATTTTCTATTTCAGTAACGACTTCTAACATTTCAAACCAATCAATCATCGTTCCACGAGGCAATTCTTCTTCACCTGTACTCATTAAATCAAATGGATTGTATTTGAATCGAAACTTATTAGCCTTAATCTCTTTCTTTATTTCTTTACAACGTTTAATACCAAAATCTTTATATGTCTTTAATCGTTCAACACATAATTTTAATAATGGACTCCATTCAGGTTTATCCATTAAACTTTTAATAGTTCTACAATTTATTCTTTTACTAATAAGATAAAATCTCATTACTTGTTCTACATCTCTCATATTTCTCTCCTTTCTAAACAATTATAAGGATATAACTTAATCGTTATATCCTTTGTTTTTATATCTGAATATTTATATAAATTATGCTATTTAAATTTGCTTATTCTCCTTCTTTAATTAAATTATCAATAACATTTATATAACTACCTTTAGTCTTCATTAAATCAGCATATTTAGCATCACTATACTGAGCCTCAATTCCACCTTCCTTACCAAAGATGTCGTATTCAATCCATAACGTTTTATCGTTATAATCACTAATACTAATCTCAAATATCATAGCTGAACGAAGATCTGCATCTGTCATTATTTTTACATACCAACTATGTTCTTCATCATATTCATCAATAACACACTTACACTGCATTCCATCATATTCTCTATCAAAGAATGCAGACACCATAGTTCCTACTCGTTCCAAGATATTAGCATCAACCTGCATTTCTTTAATCTTTCTATTCAATTTATCCATGTTAACTGAATAATCTGCACTCTCTAACAAATATCCATGATCTTCTAATACTTTCTTAGCTTCATTTAAATCCATTTTATTTACCCCCTTATACTTCTTCTGTTTCATATACATCATCTTCCAAATTAAACAAATGGAATTTACCACGTTTTATTGTTCCTGGTGATAAGAATATAGTTGCCTGTTTATCCTTAATCTTGAACTTCTGTTTCAATGCCTTTTCAAATCCAGGCTTAGCTGGTCCGTCTTTATATCTTGCATATTTGTCTATTAAGTCTTGACACTGACGATAATTTAACATGCAGTCATTAGTATATGTTTTAGCTACTGTTCCATCAGGTCTTAGATAACCTAATGTATAGTCATCAACATATTCGTCTTTTTCTTCATCGTATGCATCTGTTGAAACTGTTAACTTAATTGCCCATA
>Ga0247609_10001957_pt1 | contig 22889 bp, 14 predicted proteins | sample 172DNAGHGlowgp2_FD_193487 | JGI IMG/M metagenome (GOLD analysis project Ga0247609, IMG submission 193487) | Sheep rumen microbial communities from Palmerston North, Manawatu-Wanganui, New Zealand - 1728 DNA GHGlow gp2 | ecosystem: Host-associated > Mammals > Digestive system > Stomach > Rumen ...
TCGAAAGCCTCAGGATGGCCCGAGAAGAGTATCTGCGAAGCATCGGGAGAGAAATAAACGTCGTTGATAAACTCGCAACCAATGAACAGGGTATCCGTCTTCAGCGTACGAGCATCGATGATGAAAACATCCGACACCATAGTGGGGCGCTTAGAGAGTCTGGAGCGATTGCTCACCACGAGGAGTTTGTTGCCATCCTGCGAGATATCGGTGAGGAACTCGCCCTTGGTGCCAAAGGTGAGGCGCTGGGTAAGGCCTGTTGCGATATCATATTTGGCAACGTAATTGCGCTTTCGCCATCCAGGCTGACGATCGTCCATCTCGAGTATCTGGAAGACCTCCTTATCCTCCTTGGGGCCCTCTTCCTCGACGGTCAAGATGAGGTAATCCTCAGTGGGAGATACGGTATAATTACCCTCTGGGATATCATAGGCAAAGCGCGTACGAGCCCCCGTCTTGGGATCGACCTTATACAATATGCGCTTGTCGCCCTCCTTTTCCTCCACCAGATAGGCGATGGACTTGGGCATCCAACTGGGATTCTTGGCGGGTTGAGTGATGAGTCGTTGGGTCTTGACATCGCGAATCTCGTAGTTCCAAACGGAAGAGCCTCCACGAGCGGTAGTCTGGTAAGCGAGGGCTACCAGTTGGCCATCGGCAGAGAGGGAGATGCTGCGAACGCGTTTGCCATCGGTGAGGTCGCGGACAAAATAAGGATGCAGAGGAGAGAGGGTGGGCCTGACAGGGGACAGGGCCCAGTCAGGTTTCTCGCTATCGCATTGAGACATGACAGGGACCTGTCCCCTGTCAGGGTGCGTCAGGTTAAAAGCGACAGCGATGGAGTCGGTGTCATTGGGTTCTGCGAGGAAGCGGATGGTGAAGGTATGATGTTCAGGGGCGAGGTTAAGATCGCCAGAAGACTCGACACCATCGATATAGAGTTTGGCATTCTTGGGGCCTTTCACCTCAATCTTGCCCTTAACAAAATCGGTATTGTTGACGTAAAAACTCAGCAGGCCCACGCTCTTGCTGTTGGGTAATGAGGGGAGGATCTGACCAGAGAAGCGACCCGTAGGTTGGGATGTGAGCGAGATGCTGTTCATCAGGGTGTTGGGGTCGAACTTCTTGCCTTGCACATCGACTGTATCAAGGGCAAAGGGGGCGCTCACAGCGTAAGGGCCAGAAAGGTTGAACTCCTTAATCTGCTGAGCAGAGGCAGAAAAGCAAATTAAGAATTGAGATGTTAGAAGTAAGAGGGAAAATTTCTTATTCATATTCATTTAATTTAGTTACTTTTTGCGGGGAGGCCTGACAGGGGACAGGTTCCTGTCAGCCATTGGCGCTTATTTGTTTCTGACAGGAACCTGTCCCCTGTCAGGCTAATAGGCGGCGCGGTATTTGCCTTCGTCTTTGTCTTCGAGCATGGAGAGGTAAGACTGGTAGCGGCTTTCGGCGATGTAGTGATCCTCGAGCGCCTTCAGCACAGCACATCCCGGCTCGTGGGTGTGGGTACAGTTCGAGAAACGGCAATCCTTGGAAAACTGGAAGATCTCCTTGAAATAGCTGGTCAACTCCTCGGGTTCAATATCGAAGGTTCCAAAGCCCTTAATTCCCGGCGTATCAATCACCCACCCCCCACCCATGGGGATCATCTCCGAGAAAGTGGTGGTATGCTGGCCGGTGTTATGGGCATCGGAGATCTCGGCAGTACGCTGAGAGGCGCCAGGAATCAAGCGATTGATGAGTGTGGACTTCCCTACCCCACTATTGCCGCTCAACAGGGTGATTTTGCCTTCGAGCAGCTGACGAAGCGCATCGACACCCTCACCCGTCTCGGCCGACACCTGATGACAAGCATAGCCGATGGTCTGGTAGAGGTTGACCATCGCTTCCTGATAGCGACGCAGATCGGCATCCAGGAGGTCGGTCTTGTTGAACACCAGGATCACGGGGACACGATAAGCCTCGGCCGAAGCCAGAAATCTGTCGATAAAAGTGGTGGAGGTCTGGGGATTCACCACCGTGACTACCAACAGGGCCTGATCGACATTCGCAGCCAGAATATGGCTTTGTTTGGAAAGATTAATACTTTTTCGAATAATGTAGTTCTTGCGATCTTCAATTTCCGTTATCCAGTTCCCCTCACCGACAGAAACCCTATCGCCTACAGCCACAGGGTTAGTAGAGCGGATTCCCTTGAGTCGAAAATTTCCTTTGATTTTCGACTCAATCAACTGGCCATCGTCGGTTAAGACAGTATACCAGCTTCCAGTATTTTTAATTACCAGACCTTTCATTAAAAACAAAAGATTTTCCCATGCCGAACCGTTCTTTCTACCACCCCCTGCCCCCTCCTTCAAAGGAGGGGGTTAAGGGAAAGGACTCCCCCTGAAGGAGCTGCCGCTCCTTCAGGGGGAGCCAGGAAAAGTTTTTCTTATACCATCAAAGCATCCGCTCCTCCCGAGAGGAGCCAGGAAACGGGTTTCTTACATCCCGAAAGCCGGGAAACGTTTTTCTTACACCAAAGCCTCTGCTCCTTTCGCAAGAAGCCAGGAAACGGATTTCCCGCCCTCGGTGATTACACCGTCATGATTTCCTTGTTCTTTGCGGCGATGAGGTCATCGAGCTTCTTGATGTACTTATCATGGAGCTTCTGGAGCTCGAGCTCGGCATCCTTCTCGTTATCCTCGGAGAGACCGTCCTTGATGGCTTTCTTCAGCTTATCCTTGATGTCGGCACGCACATTACGAACCTCCACCTTGGCCTTCTCGGCAATCTTGTTGCACTGCTTCACCAAGTCGCGGCGACGCTCCTCAGTGGGCACAGGGATGTTCAGACGGATCACCTCACCATTGTTCTCAGGGGTGATACCTACATCTGAGTCCATGATGGCTTTCTCGATGTTCTTGATCTCCTTACGATCCCAAGGCTTGATGGCAATGGTACGAGGATCGGGAACACTGACATTAGCAACCTGGTTAAGGGGCACTTTACTACCGTAAGACTCCACCCTTACTCCGTCTAAAATGGCAACGTTGGCACGACCGGCACGAATACGGTTCAATTCCTCTTCGAGGAACATGGCGGCCATTTCCATTCTCTCTTCACTCTTGTTCAAAGTTTCTTTTACGTCTATCATCTTGCAATCTTTTATAGTTTCTGTTGACAAAAGTAAGGTTTTTCCCTGAAACTGCCAAATGTTTCACCCATATTTTGCCACAAATAAGGGGTTTTTGTGTTTTTTTTGCTCAAATATTTTGTAAATTGGGCAGAATCTATTATCTTTGCGGATGATTACTACCTTACTTGAAGCCAAAGATGCAGATTAGCAAATATATTCCTCGGGCGAGTGTGATGGCAGTCCTTGCCATGACCACTCTTGCGGCTCATGCCCAAGAGGAGAATATGGAGACCATTCTGGACATCCACCATGTGATGGCTTATCTGGTAGCAACCTTCCTCATCAGTGTCTTCGTGATGGTATTCTATAACCGCATTATCTACTACCGCGAGAAAGATGTGACCAAGGCCTCCAAACAGTTGATTGCCCAGTTGAGCCTCATCATGGATGCCAACAAAACCGATGCCTGGACTTACGATATCGAGAAGAATTACTACACGCTGCTTACCGACAAGGGCAATAGCGAGAAGACCTATGCCCCGATAGACTTCTCGCAATACTACGACCGCGACGACTTCTCGGAGCTGATACAAGCCATCTACGACATGCGCGACGGGCTCGTTACCACAAAGACCCTCCGCGTAAAAAGTGCCATGCCCAGGGAAGCCACCGAGGAGCAGCGCACCTTCGAGATCACCATCTCGATCCTGAGAAAGAACCGCAAGGGAAGGCCTACCATCGTGGTAGGCACCCAGCGCGACATTACCGAGGAGCAAGCCAGGACCGAGAACACCAAGAAGCTGATGCTGCGTTATCAGACGGTGTTCGAGTCATCGCTCGTCGACATGGTATTCTACGATGCCAACGGCAATCTCACACAGATCAACGAAAAGGCCATGGAGACCTTCGGCATCACCGACCGCAAGGCGCTACTAAAGCAGCGGGTGAAGATCACCGACATCCCCTCTTACCGCGATATCGACATCCACACGATGGAGCCCACGCAGCTCTCGTCGATCACCGACATCGACGAGGTGAAGCAGAAAGATGAGCGCGTGCCGCAAGCAAACATACATGGAAAGATGTATTACGAGGCCGACCTGAGTCCTATCTTCGACAACGACCACAACATCCAGGGTGTGATTGTGGCCGGCCGAAACATCACCGACATGGTAGAGTCGAACCACCACCAGAAGCGAGGCGCCCTCTTGCTCGAGAAGCGCACCAAGGAGATTCAGGAATATATCCAGAACATCAACTACTTGCTGAAGGTGAGCGATGTAAGACTCATCAACTACTACCCCGACACCCACGTGCTCGAAGTATCGAGCGACCTGAACCACGTGGAGTACAAGCTGCCTCAGCTCCGGGCCTTCATCATGCTGCATTCCGAGGAGCGCAACAAGGCCGAAAGAATCTTCTGCCGCATGGACCGTAGGCATCCGGGAAGCTTCTCGGAGACCTTCCACACCATCATGCGCGACAAAGAAGGCCGCGATGTATACCTGAACTTCCAGATGATGCCCATCGAGAATAAGGAAGGACAGATTACCCATTATATGGGCATGTGCCGCAACCAGACGGAGATGACCTATACCGAGAAGCGACTCCGCGAGGAGACCGCCAAGGCTCAGGAGGCCGAACAGCTGAAGAACACCTTCCTGCTCAACATGAGCTACGAGTTGCGTACGCCCCTGAATGCCGTCATCGGATTTGCCGAACTCTTTGGTGCCGAGCATAGTGAGGATGATGAACCCATCTTCGCCGAGGAGATCAAGAAGAACACCAACGCCCTGTTGAAGCTCATCAACGATATCCTCTTCCTCTCGCGCCTCGACGCCCACATGATCGAGTTCAACTACGAGGATACCGACTTCGCCATGCTCTTCGACGGTTGGTGCTATATGGGATGGAGCGGCATGAACCCGGGCGTAAAGACCGTGGTGGAGAATCCCTACAACAGCATGCTCGTGAAGATCGACCAGCAGAATCTGGGCATGGTGATCCAGAAGATCTGTATCTATAGCGCCCTGAACACCAGGGAGGGCATCGTGCGCGCCAAGTACGAATACCGCCACGGCGAACTCATGATCACCATCGAGGACTCGGGCAACGGTATGGACGCCCAAGCCCTGCAAAAAGCCTTCGAACGCTTTGCCCGCGAGGATAATGGCGAGAACTCCGGCACGGGTCTCGACCTGCCTATCGTGAAGGAGCTGGTGGAGCAGATGAACGGCGCCATTGAACTCCAGTCCGAGCCCGGCAAGGGCAGCACCTTCTTTGTGAGCATCCCTTGCGAGATGACCAGTATGGAAAAGAAATCAGAAATCATCATATAAAGGATCGCGCCCATGAATATATTACTTGCCAACATATCGCAACATTCCGGCGTCGACAGCATCTCTTTGCTGATCACGATCCTCACCGTCATGGTGTTCCTCTTCAGCTTCGTCATCAATCGCATCAGCTTGTTGCGTATCCATAAGAACTCCCGCCGTGTCAAGGACCTCACCACCATCATGCAGCGCACCCTTAGCACCAACACCAATAACTACGTGGTGCGCCTTTCCATGCTCACCCGCCATGGTGAGAATATGCACGGCGACTTCCTCCCGCCCGGAGGCATGAACTATGATGAGAGTCTCAACTATATCCACCCCGACGATAGGGATATCTACGTAGACTTCCTGAGGCGCATGCTCAATGGCGAGAAAACCGCCGAGTGTACCTACCGCTGGGACTGGAGCACGAAGAAGCACCGGGGCGAATGGCGCTACATACGCGATGTGGGCATCGCCGAATACTTCGGCAATAAGAAGACCCCCGTGAACTTCTTCTGCACGCTTACCGACATCACCGACGAGGTGATGCAAATGAAGCGCGAGCAAGACCTCACCGAGCGCTACCGTATGTTCTTTGAACAAGGCCTTGCCGGACTCGCCTTCTACGATAAGGACGGCCATCTGCTCTATGCCAATAAGAAGATGCGCGAGATCCTGAAGTTCCAGTCCGAGCGCGACCCCTTCTACTTCAACGGCACGCTCTACGATCTGCCCACCTTCCGCAACATCCTCTACAACCATCAACCCGAGGAGTTGTATCTCTGCACCAAGAGTGTGGTTATGGAGCGCGGCGTGAACTGCTATGCAGAGGTGCGCCTCCACCCCATCTACGACGACAACGATCAGCTGGTATATATCACCTTTGGCCTCCGCGATGTGACCCAGGAGCGCGAACTCTATCTGCAGAACAAGCGCGATGAGGAGCAGATGCGCCGCGTCAACGAAAACATCCAGCGCTACGAGACCGAGCTGCAATACCTCATGGAGTCGTGCAACATGCGATTCTTCAAATGCTCGGCCGCCGACAGAACCGCCACCTTTTATAAGGGCATGAGTCAGCCCGAGCGCGTGATGACCTTCCAGGAGGTGATCGATGCCTTCGAGGAGGAGAGTCCCTTCAAGGAGGGTTTGCGCAACTACGAGAATTATTTCAACGTACAGCGTACCGACCTCACCCGCATGCATCCCCTCTTCCACGAGGGCGAGGGATTACAGTGGAACTACATTGATAGTCTCCCGACATTCGACGAGAAGGGCCAGATGACCGGCACCTATGGCATCGTGCGCAACGTGACCGATCTGCTCGAGAAGCAGGAGCGCCTCAAGGAGGAGACCGAGCGCGCCAAGGAGTCGGGCATCAAGAAGAGTACCTTCATGGCCAACATGACCCACGAGATCCGTACACCGCTCAATGCCATCGTAGGCTTCTCTGACGTGCTGCCCATGATGTCGACCCCCGAGGAGAAGCAGGAGATCATCAAGGTGATCATGAACAACTGCGATATGCTCCTTCGCCTCGTCAACGATATCCTCGCCCTCTCGTCATTGGGCAGCGGCGGCATCGATATCATCCCGGCCAAGGTCGACTTTGCCAAGGAGTTCGAGAGCACCTGCATCTCGCTGGCCCAGCGCGTGCAGAACCCCGGCGTGGAGTTCCAGAAGGACACCCCGCTGCAGAGTTTCGTTACCGAGATGGACTACGGCCGCATCCAGCAGGTGTTGACCAACTTCGTGACCAACGCCGTGAAGTACACCCAGGAGGGCCACATTCGCGTGGGTTATCGCCAAGAGGAGCGCCAAGGCAAGCCGGGTCTCTACATCTATTGCGAGGACACCGGTGCCGGTATTGCCAAGGAAGACCAGCAGAAGGTGTTCGAGCGCTTCGTCAAGTTGAACGACTACGTACAGGGCACGGGTCTCGGTCTGAGCATCTGTAAGGCCATTGCCGATGCATGCGAGGGCGAGATAGGCCTCGACTCCGAGGGCCCCGGCCATGGCTGTACGTTCTGGATATGGATGCCATGTTCAGAGGTGAGAGGTGAGAAGCTAGAGGTGAGTGAATAATGAAAGAAATCAAGCATAAACATGAAGATAAAACTAACTGATGGTAGAAAGGTGAGCCGGGCTCTACGGGTGCTGATGGCACTCCTGATGCTGACAAGCGCAGCATCCACGGCTTCGGCCGCTAACGGCAAGGACACCACGATGGTATATAACGAGGCCCGACCCCTCATCTACGAAGATGCGTGGGACCTCTGGCCTTATGTGTTCCTCAACGAGAACGGCGAGCCCGACGGCTATAACATCGACCTTCTGAAGATGATTTTCAAGGAGCTCGACATCCCCTACGTCGTGAGGCTCAAGCCCACCCTCGAGGCCCAGTCCGACCTGAGGGAGCGCAAGTCCGACCTCATGCTCCGTATGGATGCCAGTTTTTCGCGCAATAACGCCAGCTACGGCCAATCCATCGTTCAGCTCTTCACCCATAGCGTGGTGACCCCCCGCAGCAAGAAGATTGTCATCAATAGCGGCAAGGACCTCAAGGACTACACCATCATCGTCCACGAGGGTAGCTTCAGCCATCACCTCATCAAGGATCACGGCTGGGCCGCCGACATTGTGGCCTACGACGATATGCAGGAGGCCATCCAGCGCGTCAGTGCCGAGGACGATGGCATCATCATCTGGAACACCATGTCGCTCAAGTGGCTCATGCAGAAGTATCAGACCACCAATCTGCAGATAGAGCCCATCGAGCTGCCCTATGGCGAGTATAAGTTCTTCTCCAACGATCATCACTTGCTCAATCAGTTGGATAGCGTCTACGCCCAGCTCCGCGCCAACGATAGGCTCACCCCCATCCAGAACAAGTGGTTCTACCCCGAGCGCAAAGAGACGGGTATCCCCTCCTGGATATGGGATCTCATCGTCATCATCGCCGCCATTGCCATGGGTATCGTCATCTATTTTATTATATATAAGGTACGCGAGAACAAGATGACCCGCGAGGTAAGAATGAAGAACCAGCGACTGGGTCAGATCCTGAAAACCAGTCATGTAGGCTTGTGGATCTACGATGTCGACGCCCAAGTGTTTACCCTTATCGACCAGAACGGCAAAGCCGAGAAGAGCTACTCCTCGCTCGAGTTCTCAAGGCGTTATGACCCTGCCGACTTCAAGAAGCTCATCGAGGCCCTCAAGCAGCTCATCGAGAACAAGGCCGACAACATGTGCTTCAAATTAACGAAAACGGCCACCGAGGAGAGCGACGAGGAGCGCGAGTACACCGCCACCCTCTCCGTGTTGCGCCGCAACAAGCACAACCGCCCCAACATGATCCTCTGTTCGGGCAAGGACATCACCGAGGAGCGCAAGCGCCAAGCCGAGGTGAAGGATAACCGATTGCGCTATCAGAGTATCTTCAACTCCGCCATGATCGATATGGTGGCCTACGATAAGGACGGCTATATCGTCGATATGAACGAGAAGGCCATCAACGCCATGCCCGTCGATATCGAGACCATCCGCAAGCAGAAGATCTCCGTGCAACAAGTCATGGGCATGGACGATCTCGACATCCACGACTTCGACTATATCTACGTCACCCAGCTCTATAAGGATGACGACCTGGGCGATGACCGTCCGCTCAATAAGTTCCTCCGCCGTGAGCGCATGGCCTACGAACTCCAGCTCATGGCCATCCGCGGCAAGCAGGGCGAGCTGCTCGGTGTCTACGGTTCAGGTCGCGATGTGAGCGAGGTGGCCCGCTCTTACCATCAGCTCCGCCAGAACGTGGAGCAGCTGAAGGATAAGCACGACGAGGTGACCAACTACGTGCGCAACATCGACTACGTGCTCTCCGTGGGTGGCATCAGCCTCATGAAGTATAACACAGAGACCCACATCCTCACCATCTACAGCGAGATCAACAAGGCCCAGTACACCCTCACCCAGACCCGCGCCCTCACGCTGGTGAGCGAGGAACACAAGCACCGTGCCCGCCGCATCTTCAATAAGATGGACAATAAGCAGAAGGGCAACTACCACGAGGACATCCGCACCATCGTGCGCAAGAAGAGCAACATACCGCTCCACCTCATGATCCACTTCATCCCCACCCTCAAGAATGGCGAGGTGGTAGAGTATTTCGGCATGTGCCGTGACATCAGCGACCTTAAGGCCGTCGAGGCCCAGCTGGCCCAGGAGACCGTCCGCGCCCAGGAGGTGGAAGTGGTGAAGAACGCCTTCCTCCACAACATGAGCCACGAGATACGTACCCCGTTGAACTCCGTCGTCGGTTTCTCCGAACTCTTCGAGATGGACCACAACCTGGAGGACGAGGCCATCTTCATCAAGGAGATCAAGGAGAGCTCCGCCGCCCTGCTCAAGCTCATCAACGACATCCTCTTCCTCTCGCGCCTCGATGCCGGCATGATCACCATCAAGCCGCGCCCCATCGACTTCGCCTCCATCTTCGAGGCCCGTTGCGTGTCGTCATGGACGCTGCTCCAGAAGCCGGGTGTCGACTATCGCGTGAACAATCCCTATCGCAAGCTGGTACTCGAGATCGACGAGCCTTACGTATCCATGATCATCGAGAAGATCATCACCAATGCCGCCCAGCACACCACCAAGGGCTCTGTGCTGGCCCGCTACGATTATATCGGCGAGTCGCTCATGGTGTCCATCGAGGATACCGGCGATGGTATTCCCGCCGATAATATCGACCACATCTTCGAGCGCTTCGTCTCGGGCGCCAATACCGGTGTCGGTCTGGGCCTCAGCATCTGCCACGAGCTCATCGAGTATATGGGTGGCCGCATTCAGCTCAAGTCCACCGTGGGCAAGGGCACCGTGGTATGGTTCACCCTGCCTTGCAAGGTCTTGGAAATGGAACGTCAATAACATCATTATAGCAGCATCATGACTAGAAGACTATATATCATCACCCTTACCTTAGTGCTGTGGGTTTGCTCCTTACCCTCGGCGCGGGCTCTCTATATCAGGGAGTACACCGAGGAGCGCCCCCTCATCATCGCCAGCGACTGGGAGTTCCCGCCTTACGAGTTCCTCAACGACATGGGCAACCCCGACGGCTATAACATCGAGGTGCTCGACCTGATACTCTCCCGTCTGGGCATCCCCCACAAGTACGAGATGAACGAGTGGTACAAGTGTACCGAGTCCTTCGAGAGCCGCAAGGCCGACCTCATCCACGCCCTCACCTTCAAGTATCAGCATGCGCCCTATGTCATGACGCAGAACATGATCACCTATTACAACGTGAGGATAGCCCGCTTCCATACCACGCCGCCCATCCACCACATCCGCGATATCACTGAGAACAATACCGTCGTGCTCAAGAAGAACGACTATGGCGATTTGCGCTTGGCCGAGATGAACGATCTGGCCTTCCATACCGAATACCACTCCTCGCGCGAGGCCCTCATCGGTCTGCGCTCCGGCAAGTATAAGTACTACATCTGGGGCGAGGTTCCCCTCCAATCCAAGCTCAAGGAGTATGGTGTCGATGGCGTGGTGCTCGACGAGATCGACATCCCCGCCGGCGAACTCCGCATCATCGGCTACGATAAGGAACTCATAGATGCCATCGACGATACCTATGCCCGACTCGAGCAAGCGGGCGACATCGAGCGCATCCGCGACAAGTGGTTCCATCCCGAGCGTGTCCACAACGACACCTCGCCCATCACCCTCATCCTCCTTCTGGGTGTCATCATTGCCGGCATCATCGCCTTCCTGCTCAGCCAGCTCATCCGCACCCGCGTACGCGTGGCCATCACCCGCACCGTCGACCTGAACCGCATGATGAACCAGGCCCTCAACATGGGTGCCTACGGTATCGTGGAGTTCGATGTAATCAACAATACCCTCCGCAATGTCCACGGCTCTGTGTTGCCTTATGAGGGCATCCCCCCCGAGGAGTTCCTCGCCCGCATGAAACCCGTTCAGGCCACCATTCTCCATCAGAACAATCAGAGCCTCATCCGCGGATCTGCCGACTCCTTCGAACTCACCATCAGCCTCAACGTAGGCTCCCTTGAAGAGCCCGTTTGGAAGGATTTCTACGGCAATGCCCTGGCCGAGAAGGAGAACGGCCGCACACGCTATATCATCTATACCGTACAGGATATGACCCAGGACCTGCTCGAGGAGCAGGAGAACCGCGTCATCGGTAGTAAGTTCCATAAGATGTTCGAGACCAACCCCATCGCCATGGCGTTCTACGATACCAATGGCTACCCCATCGACATCAACGCCAAGATGAGGGAGGTCTGCGGGATCACCGACGACTCCATGATGACCTATTGGCAATCCCAGTCGATCTTCGATGTCCCCCTGATGGAAGGCCAGATCACCCGCGATACCAGGGAGGTGTTCCATGCGTGCCAGCGCATGTACTATCCCGACCTCGGCATCTTCAAGTTCATCGAGGTGAAGGTCAGCCCCGCCTTCGACGAGAATGGCGAGTTGCGCTATTTCATCTCCACCGCCCGCGACATGACCCACGAGCGCGAGATCTATCTGCAGCAGCGCCGCCACGAAAAGGAGATGGAGAAGGCCAATGCCTCCATCCAGTCTTACGAGGACCAGCTGCGCTATCTGCTCGACAATAGTAAGATGTTCATCTGGAAGTACGATCCCTTCACCAATCAGATCGCCATCAGCCGCTCGGGCCATAAGAGCGATTATCAGGAAGCCATCGATCAGTTCTTCAAGGACATCGATAGCGCCGACCTCACCGAGGCCCTCGAGCAAGTCAGGATCAGCGTCACCGAGAAGAAGCCTTACAACGTGGTGGCCCACTTCAACTCCACACCTATGGAGAAGCACCCCGTATGGTATGCCATCAACGGTATCCCCAAGACCAAGCGCGACGGCTCCCTCTCCCACTTCTTCGGCATCGCCCGTAACATCACCGAACTCATGGAGGCCCAGCGCAAGCTGAAGGAAGAAACCAAGCGCGCCGAGGATTCGGGTAAGATGAAGAGCGCCTTCCTCGCCAATATGACCCACGAAATCCGCACCCCGCTCAATGCCATCGTGGGCTTCTCCGACCTCCTCCCCGTGGTCGACACCAACGAGGAGCGCATGAACTTCATCCGCATCATCCGCAACAACTGCGACATGCTCATGCGCCTCATCAACGATATCCTCGAGGCCTCCAACATGGGTCAGGCCCTCGCCATCAAGCCCGAGCCGTGCGACTTCGCTCAGGTGTTCGACGACATCTGTCAGACCCTCGCCCAGCGCGTACAGGAGCCCGGCGTGGAGTTCATCAAGGACAATCCTTATGCCTCCTTCCCCGCCACGCTCGACAAGGGCCGCATCCAGCAGGTGCTCACCAACTTCGTTACCAATGCCGTGAAGTACACCCATCAGGGTCATATCAAGGTGGGCTATCGCGAGGAGCAGGAGGGTATCTACTTCTATTGCGAGGACACCGGTGCCGGTATTCCCAAGGAGAAGCAGGCCAGCGTGTTCGAGCGCTTCGTCAAGCTCAACGACTTCGTGCAGGGCACGGGTCTTGGCTTGAGTATCTGCCAAGCCATTGCCGACCGTTGTGGCGGCAGAATCGGTGTCACCTCCGAGGGTGAGGGCCACGGCTCCACCTTCTGGCTCTGGATCCCAAGAGAGGTGAGAGGTGAGAGGTGAGAGGTGAGAGAATAGCTAGCAAAGCCATTCCTGCACCTGCGGTACACATCTCTCACCTCTAGCTTCTCACCTCTAACCTCTAAAAAAATTAACTCTATGCAAAATAGTAAATACTTGCTCGCGACGGAGCGCGACCTGAAATGGGGCCTCACCGTCAGCACCGTAGGCTACGAAGAGATTGCCCCCGGCGATCCCTACCCCACCAAGGGCCATGCCGACGGCTATTACTTTAACATCGAGAAGGGGCGCGTGCTCAATGAGTACCAGCTGCTCTATAATCCTGAAGGCGAAGGAGTCTTCGAGAGTGCCCATTTTCCGCAGACCAAGATCAAGGCGGGCGATATGTTCCTGCTCTTCCCGGGCGAGTGGCACACTTACCACCCCAACCCGCGTGTGGGTTGGAAGAGCCATTGGATCGGATTCAAGGGCCGCAATATGGACGATCGTGTCAAGGCGGGCTTCCTCACCCCCGAGAAACCCATCTACCATGTGGGCTATTCCGCCATCATCGAGGGCCTCTACCGCCGCGCCTTTGCCGCTGCCCGCGAGGAGGCAGCCTACTCCCAGCAGGAGATGGCGGGCCTCGTGAACCATCTTATCGGCAAGATGTACTCCCTGGAGCGTAACATCGAGTTGAGCCGCAACCAGCAGCAGGTCGACATGATCGACAAGGCCCGCTGGCGCATCCGTGAGAGCCTCGAGTCCGAGACCACCATCCAAGACATCGCCGAGGAGTTGGGCGTGAGCTACAGCAACTTCCGCAAGCTCTTCAAGGAGTACACCGGCCTCTCTCCCTCCACTTATCAGCAGGAGTTGCGCCTACTCCGCGCCAAGGAGCTGCTCTCCACCACCGACCTCTCCATCAAGGAGATTGCCTACCGCCTCAACTTCGAATCGCCCGATTACTTCTCCGCCAAGTTCAAGGCCAAAATGGGCATCAAACCAAGTGAAGTCAAAACAAAATAAAAGCCCTCCCTTCCGGGGGGCTTTTATTTTGGAGGTGAGAGGTGAGAAGCTAGAAGCTAGAGATATGTACCGTAGGTAATGAGTGGCTTTGCCAGCTATTCTCTCACCTCTCAAAGGCTACGGGTAGGCGCGTCAGCGGGAATCCACTCACCTCTCACCACTAAATTCCAATAATCGCCTTTTCTACCCAATAAACTAACATACCCGATAGATAGCCGACAAACACTATCCACGTAATCTTCTTCATATACCATCCGAAGGTGATCTTCTCGAGGCCCATCACCACCACACCGGCGGCAGAGCCGATAATCAGCATCGAACCACCCACACCGGCACAGTAGGCCAGCAGCTGCCAGAAGATACCGTCCACGGCCATGTCGCCCGCAGCAGCCACCGGATACATACCCATACAGCCGGCCACCAGCGGCACATTATCCACGATACTCGACAGCACACCGATAATTCCCGTTACCAGGAAGTGGTTGCCCTCGAAGGTCTGGTCCAGCACGCCGCCCAGCATGGTCAGCACACCTACCTCCTGCAGCACGGCCACAGCCATCAGGATGCCCAGGAAGAACATGATGGTCGATAGGTCAATCTTCGAGAGCAGATCGCTCACGCGCTTGGCCATCGTGTCGTCCTCAGCGGTATTGTAGTGGAATATCTCGGTCACCGTCCAGAGCACGCCCAGCACCAGCAGGATGCCCATAAACGGCGGCAGATGAGTGAGCATCTTAAACACGGGCACGAAGCACAGACCGCCCACGCCCAGCCAGAAGATGATGTTTCTCTGAGCCTTGGTAAACTGCGTCACCTCGGCCTTCGGCAGATTCTGACTCTTGTCGAACTTGCCCTGCAACTGGTATTGCAGAATGAAGGCCGGCACCAGCATCGAGATGAGCGACGGCACGAAGATCTCCGTCAGCACGCCCTCGGTGGTAATCACACCCTTGATCCACAGCATGATGGTGGTCACATCGCCAATGGGCGAGAAGGCGCCACCCGCGTTGGCGGCTATCACCACCAGCGCGGCATATATCAGTCGGTCGCCACGGCTCTGCACCAGTTTCCTCAGCACCATGATCATCACAATACTCGTGGTGAGGTTGTCCAGGATGGCCGAGAGGAAGAAGGTCATAAAGGCCATTCTCCACATCAGTTTGCGCTTGGAGCGTGTCTTCATGGCATCGCGCACAAAATTGAAACCGCCGTTCGAGTCCACAATCTCCACAATCGTCATCGCTCCCATCAGGAAGAACAGCGTTCCGGCGGCATCTCCCAGGTGATGCTCTATCACCTCGGCTATATGGTGCACCACCTCGCCACCGGGAATCTCAGGGTAATACGCTGCCGGGCCCATCATCAGCAGTGTCCAGCACAGAACACACATCAGCAGGGCTATCGCAGCCTTGTTGACCTTCGTTACGCTCTCCAGGGCTATGCACAAATAGCCGATACAGAAAACCGCAACAATCAGAATCGTTAATGTAGTCATGTTGTATTAATTATAATGTAATTACGAATTTGCCTGCAAAATTACGGCAAAAACCGCGAAACGCAAAATAAATCGCCATTATTTTCGCTTGTTATCAAAAATTCAAGTCCAAAAATCAAATAAATAAGTTACTCACGCCATTTTCATCGTACCTTTGCCCACGAATCTGCTAAAAACAAAATTAGAATGGAACAAAAAACATATTTTTTCGCCGTAGACCTGGGTGCCACCAGCGGTCGCACAATTGTTGGCACAATTGAGAACTCACCTCTCACCTCTCACCTCTCTCTTGAGGAGCTCACCCGTTTCCCGAATAATCTCATCGAGGTTGGCGGCCACTTCTACTGGGACATTTACGCCCTCTACTTCGAAATCATCCGCGGCCTCAAGGAGGTAGCCCGCCGCGGCATCCAGATCACCAGCATCGGTATCGACACCTGGGGTGTCGACTTCGTCTTCATCGGCTCCGACAATGCTATATTAAGGAACCCGCGCGCGTATCGCGATCCTATTACATTTGCCGCCATGGACGATTATCTGCAGAACGTCATTTCGCGCCGCGAGGTCTATGATATCACGGGTATCCAACTCATGAACTTCAACTCCATCTTCCAGCTCTATGCCATGCGTAAGGAGGATAATGCCGCCTTCCGCCATGCCCGCAAGATACTCTTCGTGCCCGATGCCCTTTCGTGGATGCTCACCGGCCAGGAGGTGTGCGAGTACACCATCGCCTCCACCTCGCAGCTGCTCGATCCCCGCACCAAGGAACTCGATGCCCGTCTGCTCCAGTCCGTCGGCCTCACGCGCGAAAAATTCGGCCGCATGGTCATGCCCGGCACCCAGATTGGCGTGCTCACGGAGGAGGTGCAGCGCCTCACCGGTCTTGGCCCCGTGCCCGTCATAGCCGTGGCTGGCCACGACACCGGCTCGGCCGTAGCAGCCGTGCCCGCCCGCGATGAGAACTTTGCCTACCTCTCCAGCGGCACATGGAGCCTCATGGGTATCGAGACGCGCGATGCCATCATCAGCGACCTCTCTTACGAGCGCAACTTCACCAACGAGGGCGGCATCAACGGCACCACCCGCTTCCTCAAGAACATCTGTGGCATGTGGCTCTACGAGCGCTGCCGTCTGGAGTGGGGCGAGACGAGTCATGCTGAGCTGCAAAGCTCAGCCATGAAAGTCGAGGCCTTCCGTAGCCTCATCAACCCCGATGACGCCACCTTCGCCAACCCCTCATCCATGGTAGAGGCCATTCAGCAATACTGCCGCCGCACCTCTCAGCCCGTCCCCGAGACACCCGCTGAGATCTGCCGCTGCATCTTCGACTCCCTCGCCCTCCGCTACCGCCAAGTCTTCACCTGGCTACAGGAGTTTGCGCCCTTCCCGCTGGAAGTTCTGCATATCATTGGTGGCGGTTCACTGAACAAGTACCTGAATCAGTTTACGGCCAACTCTACAGGAGCTACTGTCCTTGCTGGTCCCCAGGAAGGCACCGCCCTCGGCAACATCATGATGCAAGCTCAGTCTGCAGGTTTGGTTAACGACATCTGGCAGATGCGCCAGATCATCGCCAACTCCATCGACTTGGTTCGTTACGAACCTAAAGACAAAGAATTGTGGGACAAAGCATACGAGAAATATTTAGAAATTACAAAATAAGGAAAATTATGAAAGCTAATCTCATTGAACAGGCTTACGCAGTCGCCAAAGACCGCTACGCCGCCATTGGTGTCGATACCGACGCCGTTCTCGACACCCTCCAGAAGCAACAGATCTCCCTCCACTGCTGGCAGACCGACGATGTAGTCGGTTTCGAGCGCAACGAGGCCCTCTCTGGTGGTATCCAGACCACAGGTAACTATCCCGGCCGTGCCCGCAACATCGACGAGGTACGTCAGGACATCGAGTTCGTCAAGACCCTCATCGCCGGTAACCACCGCCTCAATCTCCATGAGATCTATGGCGACTTCGGCGGCAAGTTCGTCGATCGCGACCAGGTAGAAGTGTCTCACTTCCAGAGCTGGATCGACTGGGCCAAGGCCAACAACATGAAGCTCGACTTCAATTCCACCTCGTTCTCCCACCCCAAGAGTGGCGATCTCACCCTCTCTAACCCCGACAAGGGCATCCGCGACTTCTGGATCGAGCACACCAAGCGTTGCCGCCGCATTGCCGATGCCATGGGTAAGGCCCAGGGCGATCCCTGTATCATGAACATCTGGGTTCACGACGGCTCTAAGGACATGCCCGTACAGCGCAAGAAGTACCGCGAAATCCTCGCCGCCTCGCTCGATGAGATCATGGAGGAGCGTCTCGATGGCGTGAAGAACTGCTTCGAGGCCAAGCTCTTCGGTATCGGTCTCGAGAGTTACACCGTGGGCTCACATGATTTCTACACCGCCTATTGCGCCACCCGCAAGCAGATGTACACCATCGATACCGGCCACTACGAGCAGACCGAGAATGTCAGCGACTTCGTCAGCACCCTGCTCATGTACGTGCCCGAGTTGATGCTCCATGTGTCGCGCCCCGTACGCTGGGACTCCGACCATGTTACCATCATGAACGATCAGACCCTCGACCTCTTCAAGGAGCTGGTACGTGCCGACGCCCTCGATCGCGCCCATGTAGGTCTCGATTATTTCGATGCCTCCATCAATCGCATCGGCGCCTACCTCGTAGGCACCCGCGCCACTCAGAAGTGCATCCTGCAGGCCCTCCTCGAGCCCAAGGAGCTGCTGCGTAAGTACGAGGACAATGGTCAGTACTTCGAGCGCCTCGCCCTGATGGAAGAGGCCAAGAGCATGCCTTTCGGCGCCGTGTTCGATTACTTCAATTTGAAGAATAACGTCCCAGTAGGCGAAGAATACATCGCCGCCATCCAAAAATATGAAAAGGAGGTAACGAGTAAGAGGTAATCTCTCACCTCTCACCTCTCACCCCTCACCTCTATAAATTATGGAAATAATTTTTGGTTTAATCATCATCGCCATCGGCGCCTTCTGCCAGTCCAGTTGCTACGTCCCCATCAACAAGATCAAGCAATGGTCTTGGGAGAGCTACTGGCTCGTTCAGGGCGTCTTCGCCTGGCTGGTGCTCCCCGTGCTCGGCGCCCTGCTCGCCGTGCCCGCGGGTCATAGCCTCTGCGAGTTGTTCAGCGCCGATCAGTCGTTCAATATCTGGATGACCATCCTCTTCGGCGTCCTCTGGGGCGTGGGCGGCCTCACGTTCGGCCTCTCCATGCGTTACCTCGGAGTGGCCCTCGGCCAGAGCATTGCCCTCGGCACCTGTGCCGGTCTGGGCACCATCCTCGGCCCCGTGCTGCTCAATGTGTTCTTCCCCGAGCTCGATGCCCTCTCCTCGCTCACGTTTGCCGTGTTCCTTGGCGTGGCCGTCACCCTCCTCGGCATCGGCATCATCGGTTATGCCGGTCTTCTCAAGGCCCAGTCGCTCTCCGAGGAGGAGCAGCGCGAAGCCGTGAAGGACTTCAACTTCCCCCGTGGCCTCGCCATCGCCCTGCTCGCCGGATTCATGAGTGGCTGTTTCAATGTCGGTCTCGAGTTCGGTAAAGATATCCATTTCGGCTATCTCACCGACCCCATGTTCCGCACCCTCCCCGCTACCATGCTCGTCACGCTGGGCGGTTTCGTCACCAATGCCGTTTACTGTCTCTTCCAGAATCAGCGCAACCATACTTGGGGCGATTACCTCAAGGGCCATGTCTGGGCCAACAATCTGCTGTTCTGCCTCTTGGCGGGTGCCCTGTGGTACAGTCAGTTCTTCGGCCTCTCGCTGGGCAAGGGCTTCCTCACCGATAGCCCCACGCTCACCACGCTGTCGTTCTGCATCCTCATGGCCCTCAATGTGGTGTTCTCCAATGTCTGGGGCATTATCCTCAAGGAGTGGAAGGGCTGTTCCCAGAAGACCATCGCCGTCCTCATCGCCGGCATCATCGTTCTCATCATCTCCTGCTTCCTCCCGCAGATGATCTGAAAATAGCGGCTGAAAGTTAAAATAAGATTAAAATATCGGGACCTCTCTCAAGGTTCCGATATTTTTGTTGTACCTTTGCATCACGTTATCCTTAGCTATGCTAGGAGAAACCATAACATTAACATAAAAATGAAAAAGATTAAAAACCTCTATTGTGCCGCTATGTGCGGACTTTTAACCCTGAGTTCATGTACTCAGGAAGTGATTAACGACCCAGAGCCCGAGCCCAACAGCATGCTGAAAGTGATGACACGTTCAGGAGAAGAAGCCGTTGTAGCATATCCCGTCAGACTCTATGTGTTTGGTGATGACGGGAAGTGTAAGACCATGCAGATTCTGGAAGATGCCAGCAATCAGTTGTCAGTAAAACTCCCTGAAGGCACCTATAGTGTCTATGGTCTGGGAGGAGCCGATGCCACTCGTTACGTGCTGCCATCTCAGGAGGAGGCCTCCGCAACATCAGTCATCTCCTTACAGAGTGGACAGCAACTAGGCGATCTGATGGCCGGACAATCTACCGTCAGTCTGTCAGCCAACGGAACCAACAACCTTACCATAGGACTCAACAGAAAGGTGATGCTGATAAAGAGTCTCGTTATCAAGGATATTCCCGCCGGCACTGGGGCTGTGAGTGTTAAGATAGCCCCGTTGAGAGAGTCAATTTGTCTTGACGGCAGCTATCAGGGCGAGAAAGGAGGAGCCACCATCAGTCTGGCCAAACAAGATGATGGAACCACTTGGAAGATGACATCAGAGAACAACTATCTGTTACCTTCCGTCAACAAACCCACGATTACCATTACCATCGACAACACCTCTTTCTCGTATAACTGTGCGACAGAGATGACTGCCAACCATAAGATCAACATCGAGGGTACCTACAAACCTGCCACCGTGACTACCCCGACAGAAGTAACGCTCACAGGAACCATTACCGGTGCCACTTGGGAAGAAGAAAAGGCTATCGACTTCAGCTTCGGCGAAGGAACCAACGAACAAGAAACACCCGCTGCAAGCGTTCCAAAAGTTGGAGAAATCTATCAAGGATGCTATGTTTTGGCAGTTGATGGGAATAAAGTAACACTGCTCTCGCCAAGCCAGATAGATAAAATAGTAGATCCTAGTTATGACGATAATAAAAAAAGACAAATTATAGATGACGAATTAAGTAAGTGGAACGTTGAAGGAATATCTTCAAACTGGAGGCTACCTACTAAAACGGAAATACTACTTGTATATGAAGCTAGAAATACTCTTGAGATTGGAGGAGGATATTCATGTCTATTCATAGATGGAACTACTTTAAAAGCAATATCCATTAAGAAAGACTCTTATACAGAAGGAACCGCTAGTTTAAACACTTACCTCCGACCTGTAACAACCATTACCATATAAAACTAGCATCATCAATAAAATACCTCGACGCTTCACAGCATCGGGGTATTTTTTCATATTCATGTCTCAGTTACTCCCGTTACCAGCGGATTATCCATCCAAAAACTCCCCGGCGCTCGCGCGTGGGGGAGTTCTCTGAACTAACATAATCTATATGCCGTTAGTAGTTTGCTTTTTGTGTGTTACGCATATTAACTCATTTACCGAAACTATTTATTTATATATTAAACGAATTGTGTGTGTCCTACTACTTTGGGAGATGGAAGGCCTCGGTCATCTCGGCCAGCTGGGCATCGCTCATGCCGTCGGGCTCGAAACCCATGGCGCGGGCATTGATGTAGATCTTGGCGGCCTTGGAGAGCACATCGATCTGATCGAAGGCATCCATCACGTCGAGACCCTTGGCGAAGACGCCGTGCTTCTCCCACATGACGACATCGTAATCCTCTAACTCCTTCAGCGTGGCATCGGCCAGGGCCTTGGAGCCGGGGAGCTGATAAGGCACGATGCCCAGACCGAGCGGACAGAAGGCCTTGGTCTCGGGGATCATGCTCCAGAGAATCTTGGTGAGCACGTCCTTGCCGAGGAACTTCTTGGAATGGCTCATGGCCACCAGCTCGATGGGATGGGTGTGGACCGTGGCGCGATAGGGGCTGCCCTGCTCAATCAGAGAGGCATGGACCGTAAGATGGCTGGGAAGCTCGCTGGTGGGCATGACGGGCTCATCGGCGATGATGACATACGAGGCGCAATCGGGGAGAATGCGGATGATGGAGCCATTGGCCATGGGAAGGCGGGCGAGATCGCGCATGCGGCGGCCCGTGCCCTTGCAATAGAAATAGCTACCGGCGAGGGCGGGCAGAGTGACACCAATCTGAATGGGATCGCTGATGGCGGGAAGGGCCCGGATGGCATCGTCGACAAGATCGGTGACATTAACGGTGATATTGCCGCCATTACGCTCGGCCCAGCCGTTCTGCCAGAGGTAACCGGCTACCTCGGCTATCTTCAACACCTCGGACTGGAGGGCGGCATGATTATCTAAAATACTCTTCATTCTGATAAATTGAACTATTGTTTTAATTCTGCTGCAAATATAAGACGATTTCACGACAAGAGACCATAATTTTTGATTTTTCGACTTTAATTTATGATTTCCATCGAAAATGTTTTGGGATTATGGAAATTCTTCGTAAATTTGCACCTCAGAGATGAACAACAAAATACAAGATACGAAATGGAGTGAAAACGTGATTCTGGTGGATGCCGACTACGTGGACAAAGTGGCGTTTAACCTCACGGTGAACTTCGAAAGGATGATAGGACGCAGGATTCCCAAGGCCGACATGGCGAAGTGGATTGTATGCGTGGCGCTGGACGGAGGCGTAAGGCCACCGAAGGATTCCTTGGGGAACAAGGAGCAGGGGGCAGGGAGCAAGACGCAATCGACCCTGGTGGTGCTGGTGCACAAGAAGGAGAAGACGGCGATGGAGAACTTTGAGCCGGGGGTGTATGAGGAGCTGAACGGCAAGGCCTTCAAGGACCAACTGGGCGAGTTTGAGATTGGCGCCTACCCCATAGAGCCCATTCCGGGCGGCGAGGACTACCTGATAGACGCGCTGAAGCTGGTGACGGGGCAGAAGGACGTGAAACGCGTGATCGTGATTCCGGATGCGGAAAACGACTATATATATAATAAGGTACGCGAGGCACTGAACCGCGTGGACGATGACGAGAAGCGCATGACGGTGCTGGCGATGCAGCCCATGCCAGGGGGAAACTTCAAGCAGGAGATCTTGGGGTATTCGCTCATGGCAGCGTTGGGGATCAGCTCGGAAGAGCTGAATCCCAGATTAAACATTAAACATTAAAGATTAAACATTTAAAATATGGC
>Ga0247609_10001958_pt1 | contig 22886 bp, 18 predicted proteins | sample 172DNAGHGlowgp2_FD_193487 | JGI IMG/M metagenome (GOLD analysis project Ga0247609, IMG submission 193487) | Sheep rumen microbial communities from Palmerston North, Manawatu-Wanganui, New Zealand - 1728 DNA GHGlow gp2 | ecosystem: Host-associated > Mammals > Digestive system > Stomach > Rumen ...
AAGGTACAAAGAAAAAACAACTCTGCAAACAAAACTATCATTTTGTTTTTGTTTCTCTTATTTATTTTGTATCTTTGTCGGCGAAAACTAACGAACATGAATTATGACGAAGAAAACCCTATTATCGGCTATCGTAATGACTACTGCCATGACTATGCAGGCACAGGTTCTGCACTATCCCAATGCCCACAAGGACCAGACTGTTGATACCTATTTCGGTATGAAAGTGGCTGACCCCTACCGCTGGTTAGAGAACGACACCTCAGCACAGACCGCTGCATGGGTAGAGGCCGAGAACAAGGTGACAAGCAATTACCTCGCCCGCATCCCCTTCCGCCAGAAACTGCTGAAACGCCTGACGGAACTGGCCAACTATGAGAAAATCGGCGCGCCGCGCAAGCGTCACGGCAAGTGGTACTTCTATAAGAACAACGGTCTGCAGAACCAGTATGTCATGTACCAGATGGACGAACTGGGCGGTGAGCCGCGCGTCTTCCTTGACCCCAACACGTTGAGTACGGACGGCACGGTAGCCCTGAAGGGTACTTATTTCTCGCATAACGGACGCTGGATGGCGTACAGCATTTCGCGTTCAGGCAGCGACTGGCAGGAGTTCTACGTGATGGATTTGAAGACGGGACAGCTGACTCAAGACCATATTGAGTGGGCCAAATTCTCGGGAGCAGCCTGGAGGGGCGATGGTTTCTACTACTCTACGTACGACCGTCCGGCAGAGGGCAAGGAGTTCTCGAACGTCAACGAAGGCATGAAGATTTACTATCACAAGATGGGCACTCCGCAGTCTGAGGACGTGCTGTTCTATCAGAATCCCACCCAGCCCAAGCGCTTCTATATGGTGAGCGTCAATGAGGAAGAGACCATCATGTATCTCCTGGAGGCCGGCGCAGGTGCTGGCAATAACCTGTTTGTTCGCGACCTGCGTCAGAAGGACTCTCAGTTCATCCAGCTTACGGACAACATGGACTATCAGTACAGTCCCATCTATGACGAAGATGACAAAATATACATCTATACCAACTATGGCGCTCCGAAAGGCCGTATCATGACGGCAGACATTCATAATCCCGGCCTCAACAACTGGCAGGTGCTGATACCTGAGCAGAAGGACGTGCTGGCCGGCGTGGATGTAATTAACTGCCAACTGATTCTAACCTATAATCAGGATGCCAGCGACCATGCTTTTGTCTACGGACTGGACGGCAAGATGCGTCATGAGGTCAAACTGCCGATGGTGGGCAGTATCGGCTTTACCGGCGACGAGAAGGGCGAGGAGTGCTTCTACACCTTCACGTCGTTCACCATGCCCGGCACCATCTATCGCTACGACATCGCCAAGAACACGAGCACGCTCTATGCCCAGCCGAACGTCAAGTTCCGTCAGCAGGACTATGTGGCCGAGCAGATATTCTTTAACAGTAAAGACGGTACGCGCGTACCTATGTTTATTACCTATAAGAAAGGACTGAAGCGTAACGGAAAGAATCCCGTCTTCCTCTATGGCTACGGCGGTTTCAACATTCCGCTGGGGCCGGGCTTCTCCGCCATGCGCATTCCGTTCCTGGAGCAGGGAGGCATCTATGCACAGGTGAACCTGCGTGGTGGCAGCGAGTATGGTGAGGAGTGGCACGTGGCCGGTACGAAGATGCAGAAGCAGAATGTGTTCGACGACTTCATCAGCGCTGCTGAACACCTTATCAGCAAGGGCTATACCTCTAAGAATCATATCGCCATCGTGGGCGGTTCGAACGGAGGACTGCTCGTCGGAGCCTGTATGACACAGCGCCCGGACCTCTTCCGCGTAGCCATTCCACAAGTGGGTGTGATGGACATGCTGCGCTATCATAAGTTTACTATTGGCTGGAACTGGGCCTCTGACTACGGTACCAGCGAGGACTCGAAAGAGATGTTCGAATATCTGAAGGGTTACTCACCGCTTCACAACCTGAGGCCGGGCGTCGCCTACCCTGCCACCCTCGTCACCACCGCCGACCACGACGACCGTGTGGTACCTGCCCACTCGTTTAAGTTTGCCGCCACGCTGCAGGAGTGCCAGACGGCCACTCAACAGCAGCATCAAGACCCACTGCCTCCCGTCCTCATCCGCATCGACACGAAGGCTGGTCACGGCAGTGGCAAGCCCCTGGCAAAGATCTTGGAGGAACAAGCCGACATCTATAGCTTCATCCTCTACAACATGGGTGTGAAGTTCAAATAAGGAGAGCGACACTGCCTATGAAGACAAAAATCGTATATGCCGTCGTCAGCGACGAGATTTCCCTTCTCAACAACAGCCTTTACAAACTATACATTTACCATCCGCGCATCTACTCATGGTTCAACGCCCTCGCCGCGCAGATTTTATATGAAAAAACAATTTACAGTAGTGGTTTGCATGTTTGTGAGTGTAATCAGTATGCTTAGCCCTTTAGGAGTATTTGCCCAGACAACAAATGCCTCACAGCCAGTCTGCTGGAATGACTTGCGTAACACGAGATGGGTGAATGTTCTATCCAATCAGCATAAACGGTGGACCCTTGAGTTTACTGACATGATGATGACTAATACATACTTCTATGGGAAAAGTGGGAATTCTTATCCCAAAACATATAAGTATTATCTTTCTGACAAGATTCCCACCGCATTTGGAAATAATAAGGTAGGGGGAAAAACACCAGGACACTACATCATCAGCTTAATAGATGACGAGTTGGTTTATAATCAGATTCTAAGCCTAACGGCTAATGAACTGAGAATTCGTCTTGCGCATAGCGGTGATACTCTCGTTTTTGTTAGAGAGCAGTAAAATGTAAGATGGAATGGGAATAGGTAGAATTTGGGCTTTATTAATCATGGCAATCCTGAGCATATCGCAGATGAGTGCACAAGATGCGGTATTCTCCTATAACAGCGCTGGAAACGTTGTGCCAAACGGACAGTTTGTGAATGCACTCCACGAAGGGAACAAGACATCCTGCCCACCCTCTTCGAACCGTCAGAGACACGCGACAAGGAACACTTCTGGCGGCTCACCGACATCCAGCAGGAAATCAGACGGCACACGAAATCCGCCGACGTCCCCAACCTGAAAGCCCTCTCCAAGGCCGTCAAAAACCTGCGCTGGCCCAAAGGTGCCATCAACGGTGCCCGCGGCTACTATCTCAAGCCCCGCTGAGAGCAGGGCGCACACATGCCAAATGCCCCCGACTCTCACGAGCCGGGGGCAAGCCTTTCACTATTATTTAAAGTATTATTTCTTCAGCGCTTTCTTTCCGTTTCTGATTACAACGCCCTGATAGCTGTCGTTCACCGCACGGCCCTGCAGGTCGTAGGCAGTACCTTCTGTTGCCTGCTGCAAGTCGTTAGCCACCTGTTGGATGTCCGTGCCATCGGTGACAGTCAGCGTAAACAGTTCCTCAGACCGTTCCGAAGCCTCGCCATACAGATACACCTTATAGCGACCGGACTTCACTCTGCTAGCGTCGAAAGATAGCCGTACGTCCAGCACGTCATCCGCATCGCCATAGACCATGAAGCTGCGTTCCGAGATGATTTCATCTGGCTGCGTCGTACCCTCGGGCACGATTGCCTCCAATACGCCATGCATCGGTTCGTGGACGCTGCCGTAGCTAATCTTGATGCGGCTGGTGAACTGGAGCGTGCCTGACGTGGCAGCCACCGTGTTGCTGGTCACACCGCTGTTCACGAGTTCCAGCCCGAAGGCATTGACGTCAAGGGTCTCTACGGTGTCGTCGTCTTTCACGGAGAATGCGCTCCAATTGTTGCCGCGACACGTCTTCCACTCTTCCGTGCTGCTGTTGCGATAGGCCAGATACATCGTGAACTTCCGGCCGTAGGATTCCTGATAGTCAAAAGTGATGCTGTAATTGTGCTTGGACTCGTATTCCAGCTCGTTCGTGAAGGGGAAGTCCACAGGCTCTTCGCTGAGGGGAATCACGTGCTTCTGTTCCTGCTTGTCCACCACGACGACTGCCAGGTAGGTGCTGAACTGCGGATACGACGTATTGGCCACCTTCATCAAGAGGGGCAGCGAAATCTTGCCGTCCTTCAGCGTGACGGTCTTTGAGTGGTCTAAAGAGAACTTTGAGCAGTACGGCTCCTTGGACTGAGGCTTGGCACCGGGATACAGGCCGCGCACCATGTTCTGGTCGTACGTAAAGCCGGGCATCTGGGCACCTTTTTCCGGTTGCGACTGGTCGATGGGGGCCAGCACCTCGATATTGTAATAGCCGTCGTTGTTGCTGTTAGCGCCCCATCCCCAGTTGATGTGGAAGAGGTGGGCGTTGTCCTTAAACTGATAGCCGTCGCACACAAAGGCATGACCGCCCCCACTCGAATTGCCGCCATAGTGTACGGCATGACCGGCCTTCAGCTCGTCGTAGAGCATCTGCCGCCATTCCTGCAGGCTGTATTCAGCCTGGCGGTGGATGGAGGCACTCGTCATACCGAAGTATTTCCACAGTCCGCTCATCATGTCGTTGTTGGCAGCCGACGAGCCGCTTATACTGGAAGAGCCGTACTGCATGTTCACCACTCCGCCGCACACGTTCATCAGCTTGGCCACGGCGGCTTTCTGCTCGTCGGTGGCATCGATGACAGGCAAATAGCCGTTCATGACGACATTACCCTGGGCATCATATTTCAGGTAGTCCTGCTTCATCTTGTCGTATTCCAGGACGGTGCCGGTAGGGAATCCCAGGTCGCCAAACACGGTATATGTCGTCTGTGGTTTCTTGGCTCCCTGAGGGGTATAGGAGCCTTCCCAGACCTGATTGCTGCGGCTCCCGATGGGGGCAATGGTCGTCGTGGGATACTTGTTCTGATAGAACACGATGGCCAGGGCCGTAGCCACACAGCCGGTGACGCTACGCACATTCTCCAGCTTCTGGCCATCGATGACGAGCACGTTCTGCCGCTGTTCGTCGGTGTACACCGTCACCAAGGGACACTGGTCGTTGTAGGGCGAGTCCTGGTCCCAGCGGGCAGACTGCGTCCACGCAATGTCGTCGCCCAGCCGTGTGGGTGTCGTGGCCCGGCTCACCACCTGCACGTCTTCCACCAGCTGCTGTGAGGCCCGCCGTCCGTAGACAGCCAACAGGCTTTTCAGGGCCGGTGCCATCCGGAGGGTATCGAGGTGGCCCGTGGTGGAATAGCCCAGGATGGGGGCACCCTCTACGCCGCCGACAATGACAAAGCCCTGTCCCTTGTCGCCGTTAAAGATGTAATAAGGCTCTACACCGTGGGCAGCAGTGCGCCGCAGCACCTGCTCCTTGTGAAATGTGATACCATTCTCGCTCATCAGCGTTTGTGCCTTTTTCAAGGCCGTGGCACGGTCGACAGACTGTGCCATCAGCGGCAGTGCTGCTACGAGCAGTGCCGCGGTTAAGAAATGCTTCATATATTTCATTTTAATCATATACCTATTAACTATTGTGTGTTCACCAGCGGTGATGCTACTTTTCAGTATGTTCTTCGTCAATGCGGTTCTCCCAGAGGTAATACTTGGTCTCCTTGGCGGCAACGCCGCTAAGCAACAGCAGTGCCACAAGGTTCGGTATTGCCATCAGGGCATTCATGCAGTCGGCAATATTCCAGATCATGTCGAGATTGATGATGCTACCAAAGAACAGCATGACAATATAAAGAATGCGATAGAAGCGATTGGACTTGCGCCGTTCTATGTAGTTGACAGCACTCTCGCCATAGTAGCTCCAGCCAAGAATGGTGCTGAAGGCAAAAGTCAAGATACCGAATGTCAACAGTGGAGCACCGAGAATGGGAATCTTTGAAAACGCTGCCTTAGTGAGAGCTGCCCCGTCAGCATAAGAGATGTCAGGGTAGGCGATGATGCTCGACACGAGCACCAATCCTGTCAAGGCGCATATAATGACGGTATCCCAGAATGTGCCGGTACTGGAGACCAGCGCCTGGCGCACGGGATTACGGGTCTGGGCAGCAGCAGCCACAATGGGAGCGGAACCCATACCGCTCTCGTTACTGAACAAGCCACGCGCTATACCATAGCGGGCTGCCATCATAACGGTAGCACCAACGAAGCCGCCACCGGCAGCCTCCGGATTGAATGCAGCATGGACAATGAGTTGCAAGGCTGGCCAAACGTAAGGTGCGTTCATGCAGAGGATGACAACACAACCCAACACATAAAGCACTGCCATAAAAGGTACTAATATGGTACACACGCGCGAGATGGCTTTGACACCACCCAAGATAACCGATGCCGTCAAGATACAGACCAACAAGCCTACTCCCCACTCGGGTACGCCAAAGGTCTCGTGAGCCAATAAGGCTATGGAGTTGGCCTGTACGGTACAGCCGATGCCAAACGATGCTAAGGCAGTAAAGACGGCAAAGAGTACGGCAAGCCACTTCAGACCAAGACCGCGCTCCAAGACGTACATCGGTCCACCATAATAGTGGCCTTCAGGGCTCTTTACACGATACTTGACGGCCAATAAGCCCTCGGCATATTTGGTGGACATGCCAAAGATTCCGGTCAGCCAGCACCACAGCACGGCACCAGGACCTCCCAGCGCAACGGCTGTTGCCACACCTACGATGTTGCCTGTACCAATAGTGGCAGCCAGCGCTGTTGCCAGTGCCCCAAACTGACTGACTTCACCGGTGGCACCCTTATCTTTCTGAAGTGACAGGCGAATGCCCGTCAACAATTTTCGCTGAGGAATTCTCAACCGGAAAGTCAGGAAGACATGTGTACCCAAGAGCAGGATTATCATGGGCCAACCCCACAGGAATTCGCTCAGCAGCGAGAAAAATCCACTTATTGTTTCCATCGTAGTTTAGTCTTTATAATATAAAAAGGTGGGGGAACGCACGCGCCCCCACCCTTCAACTATAGAAATTACTCCTCACCAAGGAGAATCTTCATCATCTCGACAGCAGCCTTGGCAACAGAGGTGCCAGGACCGAAGATTGCTGCCACACCAGCCTGATAGAGGAAGTCATAGTCCTGAGCAGGAATAACACCGCCGGCAATCACCATGATGTCCTCACGACCCAGTTTCTTCAGCTCTTCAATCAGCTGCGGAATGAGCGTCTTGTGACCAGCAGCCAGCGACGAGGCACCAACGATATGCACATCGTTCTCAACAGCCTCACGGGCAGCCTCAGCAGGAGTCTGGAACAGCGGTCCCATATCCACGTCGAAGCCACAGTCGGCATAACCTGTTGCCACTACTTTCGCACCACGGTCATGACCGTCCTGCCCCATCTTGGCAATGAAGATGCGGGGGCGACGGCCCTCCTTCTTGGCAAACTCGTCTGTCAGCTTGCAAGCCAACTCGAAGTCGCTGTCATTCTTTGATTCTGAACTATACACGCCTGAAATTGTTCTGATTACTGCTTTATAACGGCCTACGATTTCTTCGCAGGCATCGGAAATCTCACCCAGGGTACAACGCAGCTGAGCGGCCTTGACAGCCAGGTCAAGCAGGTTGTTTTCTGACTTACGTCCTTCCTTGAAGTCGCGTACACAGTCGGTGATAGCCTTAAGGGCAGCCTGACAAGCAGCCTCGTCACGTGTGCTGCGGACCTGCTTGAGACTCTCCTCCTGCTGTTTGCGAACAGCGGTGTTGTCGACCTCCAGGATGTCAATGGGATCTTCATGCTCAAGACGGTATTTGTTGGTACCGACAATGGTCTGAACACCTGAGTCGATGCGCGCCTGAGTGCGGGCTGCAGCCTCCTCGATACGCATCTTGGGCAGTCCCGTTTCAATGGCCTTCGCCATACCGCCAAGCTTCTCAATCTCCTGGATGTGCTCCCATGCCTTGTGAACCAATTCATTGGTAAGTGTCTCCACATAGTAGCTACCGGCCCAAGGGTCTATCTGTTTGCAGACCTTGGTTTCGTTCTGGATATAAATCTGGGTATTACGAGCGATACGGGCAGAGAAATCGGTCGGCAGGGCGATAGCCTCGTCAAGGGCGTTGGTGTGCAGTGACTGGGTATGACCCAGCACGGCAGCCATAGCCTCGATACAAGTACGACCGACATTGTTGAAGGGGTCCTGCTCGGTAAGCGACCAACCAGAGGTCTGCGAGTGTGTACGCAGTGCCAGTGACTTGGGATTCTTCGCACCAAACGACTTCACTATCTTTGCCCACAGCAGTCGACCTGCACGCATCTTGGCAATTTCCATGAAGTGGTTCATGCCGATAGCCCAGAAGAAACTCAGACGAGGTGCAAAAGCGTCGACATCGATACCTGCATTGACACCTGTACGCAGATAGTCCATACCGTCAGCCAGCGTATAAGCCAACTCAATGTCTGCAGTAGCACCAGCCTCCTGCATGTGGTAACCCGAGATAGAGATGCTGTTGAACTTCGGCATCTTCTGTGAGGTATATTCGAAGATATCAGCAATGATCTTCATTGAGAATGCTGGCGGATAGATATAGGTGTTGCGCACCATGAACTCCTTCAGAATATCATTCTGGATGGTTCCTGCCATTTCCTCGAGCTTGGCGCCCTGTTCCAGACCTGCCACGATATAGAATGCCAGGATAGGCAACACGGCACCGTTCATGGTCATAGAGACCGACATCTTGTTCAAGGGGATGCCAGAGAACAACACCTTCATGTTCTCCTCGTTACAGATGGACACACCTGCCTTACCCACATCGCCTACCACACGGGCATTGTCAGGGTCGTAGCCACGGTGTGTCGGCAGGTCGAAGGCTACCGAGAGGCCTTTCTGACCAGCAGCCAGGTTACGACGATAGAACGCGTTTGACTCCTCGGCGGTAGAGAATCCGGCATACTGGCGGATAGTCCATGGGCGGAAGGGGTACATCATTGAGTAAGGACCACGCAGATAGGGAGGGATGCCGGCTGCAAAGTCGAGATGCTCCATTCCTTCCAAGTCCTCTTTCGTATATACAGGCTGAATGTCAATCTGCTCGGGTGTACGCCACGAAGCAGTAATGCCATTCTGCTGCTGCCACTGCTGACCATTCTTCTGCTGAATGCCAGCATAGATATCAATATCTTTAAAATTCTTGCGTGCCATAATTAGATTCCGAGTTTAGCATTGTACGCACGGAGCGTTTCGAGCTGGTTTGACTTAACGTTAATAAAGTTCTCAATGCCGGCGGCCTTGAGGTCTTCCGAGCAGGCCGGAGCACCTGCGACAATATACATGGCGCGTCCGTTCAGATACTTGAAGGCGGGGATGGCATATTCTGCATACTCGTCATCACTGGAACAGATGACTACCATGTCGGCTTTCGCCTCAAGGGCAGCATCAACACCCTCTTCGACGGTCTTGAAACCGAGGTTGTCCATGACCTTATAACCGGCAGCGGCGAGGAAGTTGCAAGAGAACTGTGCACGTGCCTGACGCATAGCCAGATTGCCTATGGTCAGCATGAAGGCGATAGGCTGTTTGGGAGCCTTCTCGGTAGCCAGGCGCAAGGTCTCAAACTCAGAAGCCAGGCGCTGGGCATTCAGCGTGGGGAGCTGAGCCTCTTCTGAAGCAGAAGCGTCACAACAAGCACAAGCGTTCACAGGTTCCTTGCCGTCACTTGTCTCAGTGAAGTTGGGGAACTGGTTTGTGCCCAGGATGAACTCTTTACGCTTGGCGGCATCAGCATGGCGTTTGTCATTCGAAGCATTCACTGCATTCGTAATGTTACCTTTCAGCGCTTCTGCGAGGAAACCGCCAGCCTCTTCGACAGCGAGGAACAGTTTCCAGCCTTCTTGTGCAATGGCATCGGTGAGGTGTTCAATGGTATATGAACCTCCGCTGACATCCACGAGTTTGTCGAAATGTGCCTCTTCCTTCAGCAATAGCTGCTGGTTGCGGGCAATACGCTCGGCAAATTCTGTGGGAGTCTCATAGGGCTTGTCGAATGGTGTGACAACAATAGAATCGACATTAGCGATAGCTGCCGACATCGTCTCTGTCTGAGAGCGAAGCAGGTTTACGTAGCTGTCAAACAACGTTTGGTTGTACTCTGATGTATAGGCACAAACATGCATACGGCAAGCGTCATCTTCGACACCAAACTGCTTCACGATTTGAGCCCACAACAGGCGGGCAGCACGGAACTTGGCTATCTCCATGAAGTAATTCTCGGAGACACCCATATTGAACTTGATACGCGAGGCGGCTTCTGTTGCATTGACGCCTGCTTCAGTCAGCACGTTTAGGTACTCGGCACCCCAAGCCAAGACATAGCCTAACTCTTGATAGATATAAGCACCTGCATTGTTTAACTGTGCGCTGTTAACATTGATGCACTTGTAGCCAGGGAGCTCTTTCAAAGCCTCAACCAAGGGTTTGGCGAACTGCAGCACAGGCGACACATCTTTCCCTTTGGAAAGAATTTTGCCGATGGGGTCATAGTTGATACTACCCTTCAGGTCTGCCAGCGGGTAGTTCTTACTCTTAAAATAGTCGACCAGGATTTCTGCCAGTTCAACGCAATGGCGCTGACAGGTGGTGAAGTTCAACTCGACGCACTGGGGCATGATGCCGTCAAGCAGGGTGTTGATGAGTTCTTTGCTCACATCCTTTCCTGCAATCTTGAAGCCCAGAGAGTCGACGCCCTTATTGAGGATGTCGAGCGCTTTCTCGTTGGCAGCCTTCGCATCATCGACCTTGATGTCCTGACGTACATACCACAGGTTATTGTCTTTCTTGTTGCCACGAACGAAGGGGAATTCGCCTGGCAGCGAGTCGACAGCCTTGAGGTCTTTCAAGTCCTCGCGGCGATAGAAGGGTTGCACATTGAACCCCTCATTGGTTCTCCATACGAGTCTTTTCTGGAAGTCAGCCCCTTTCAGGTCCACTTCTATCTTGTCCAACCACTCTTGGGTGGTAGGAGCGGTAAACTCGGTAAAGAGTTTTTCTTTGTTTGCCATAAAAATTTGGATAATGTGTTATTATATAAGTGTTTCTTTGTTTTGATTTGCAAAGGTACAAATTATTTCTGAACTGACGAAGAATTTAATAAATATTTCATATTTATGAAAAATAGTTGCACAAAGTTGCACTTAATGTGCCATTTATTTCGTAACTTTGCACCCCAAAAGCGAGATATAGGTATATGGATTCTATTCAATGGTTGAAAGATTTGTTCACAGCAACTGACTCAGTAGCGCACATTGCCCTATTGTATGCCATTGTTATTGCTGTAGGTGTTTATCTAGGGAAAATCAAGATTGGCGGCATCTCTCTCGGTGTCACATTTGTACTGTTCGCAGGCATCGTGGCCGGACACATTGGTTTTACTGCCCCTACCCCAATCCTGACTTTCATACAGGACTTCGGTCTTATCTTGTTTGTTTTCATGATAGGCATGCAGGTAGGTCCAGGTTTCTTCGAGAGCTTCGGCAAGCAGGGCATACGCCTCAACATGTTGGCTACTACTGCCATTGTGCTGAACATTCTGGTAATGTTTATCTGCTATTTCGTCTTTTTCAACACCAGCGACCCTGTAAATCTTCCAATGATGGTAGGTACGCTATATGGTGCGGTGACCAACACGCCTGGTCTCGGTGCCGCCAATGAGGCATTAGGGTCGGTCTTTGGCCAGAACACTCCACAGATTGCGTCTGCCTATGCCTGTGCTTATCCTTTAGGCGTTTTAGGCATTATCGGTGCCACCATCCTCATCAGATACTTCTGTAAGATTCGTCTTGACGAAGAAGAAAAATGGCTGCAAGCCATGGATGAGACCAGCGCAGACAAGAAACCTTACAAGATGCACCTGGAGGTAAGCAACAAATATTTGGAAGGCAAGACGCTGATGCAAGTTCATGACTTCCTGAACAGAGACTTTGTATGTTCGCGCATTCTTCACGATGGTCACGTCTCCATCCCTAACCGTGATACGGTTTTTCATCAGGGCGACCAGTTGTTTATCGTCTGTGCCGAAGCCGACCACGAAGCCATAGTAGCCTTTATCGGTCCGGTCATTAAAGTTGACTGGGACCAGCAAGACCAGCCCATGGTGTCGAAACGTATTCTTGTAACCAACCCCAGCATTAACGGTAAGTCGCTGGCATCAATGCACTTCTCAAGTGTTCATGGTGTCAATGTCACCCGCGTGACCCGTCATGGCATCGACCTCTTTGCTTCTGCAGGCCTCCCCCTGCAAGTCGGCGACCGCATCATGGTGGTAGGTCCGGAAGATGCCGTCGACCGCGTTGCCAACAAGATGGGTAATAGCATACGCCGTCTGAACGCTCCTAACATTGCCACCATTTTTGTGGGAATTATCTTGGGTATCATCTTCGGCTCTCTGCCCATCGCCATTCCTGGTATGCCTGTTCCCATGAAACTGGGTATTGCCGGTGGTCCGCTGATTATCGCTATTCTCATAGGTCGCTATGGATATAAAATTCACTTGGTAACCTACACCTCGACATCAGCCAACATGATGCTACGCGAAATTGGACTGGTGCTGTTCTTAGCTTCCGTAGGTATCAAGGCAGGCTCCCGATTTTTCGAGACCGTCATCGAGGGCGATGGCGTGCTCTTTGTGCTGACGGGCTTCCTTATTACTGTTATACCTATTTTAATAATAGGACCAATAGCACGCATATTTTTCAAATTCAATTACTTTACCATCGCAGGTATGATAGCAGGTACATATACCGACCCGCCCGCCTTGGCCTACGCCAACAGCATCTGTTCGAAAGAGGCGCCGGCACTGGGTTATTCGACGGTTTATCCGCTATCGATGTTCCTGCGCATCTTCACGGCCCAGATTGTCGTGTTGTTCTTTTGCGGATGAAATAATAATACACATATAGTAACAAACAAATGAAAAATTTTGAGACTCTTCGAAACCTTTTTCGAAGTATGGTGCGCAATCTGCTGAGTCTGCTCTTGCTTCTCACCGCGCTGCCCGTGATGGCACAAATGGATGCCAGCATTAAGTTGAGCGAGGTGATGACAAGGAACGAGACCAGCATGATTGATGAATACGGAGCTCGGAATGCGTGGGTGGAGATAGCAAACATCTCCCATTCTACGTATAACATCAGAGGCATGTATCTCACCACCAACCGTTCCGTCCTTGACAAGAAGATGAGTGTGCCAGAACGTGTGAAGCGCATGAGCCAGATTCCCAATGGCGACGAGCGTACCTGCCTGTCTGGCCGCCAGTTTATTGTGTTCCAACTGAACAGCAGACCTGCTAAAGGTGCCCTGCACCTTTGCGTACCTGTTGACGCTGAAAAGCCAACATGGCTAGCTCTCTACAACGGCAATGCTACCCAACTTATTGACTCCATCACCATACCTGTGCTGAAGTCTGACCAGTCATTTGCCCGCATCACTAACAATGGCACTTCTGCCGATTGGGAGATAAAATCAGCTGACCGTGTCACCCCTGGCATTCAGAACCAGACGGTCGTGAGCGAATCAAAGGTTGAGAAATTCAAGCGGGAAGACCCTTACGGCATTGGCATGGCTGTTATGGCTATGGGTATTGTCTTCTTCTGTCTGGCTCTCTTATGGATAGTATTCACGCTGTTTGGCATGTTGATGCGCCACATTGATACAGCCAAGAAGGTTGTCAACCAGCAACCCATCAAGCCCATTACTAAGACTGTCGAGAAGACGATGGAGGTAGGTCACCGAACTGGTGTCATCCTTCAGGAAGGTCTTAAGACCAAGGGTATAGACAAAGAAATCTACATGGCTGTCATTGGTATGGCATTAAAGCAATACGAAGACGATGTTCACGATGTAGAATCTGGTGTCATCACCATTAAGCATCACGAGACTGGATGGGATGATGAATATGCCCAGATGACTCATTTCCATGAGCCTGTACTGCCCACCACCCATCAGGGGCAGCACATTCCGACAGGTCCCGAACTTAAATAAATAAGGTAGAACATAAATAATCAAGGTAAAGATATGAGCAATAAGTATCAATATAAAGTTCAAGGTGTCGACTATGAAGTTGAGATCGAAGAAGTAGAAGGCAATATTGCCAAGGTTAATGTCAACGGCATTCCGTTTGAGGTAGAACTACAGCAGCCTATCAATGCTGCCAAGCATCCCACTATTGTCAAGCCGAAGGTCGAAGCTCCCAAGCCAGTCTCTGCCACAGCACCCGCCCCGGCAAAGCCACAAGCTGCTGCTACGGCTACTGCAGGCAATGCCCTTAAGGCTCCGCTGCCTGGTACCATCACCAGCATCAATGTGAAGGTCGGCGATGCTGTAAATGTGGGTGATGTTGTCGTAGTGTTGGAGGCCATGAAGATGCAGAACAACATCGAATCGGAATATGCCGGTACGGTTACTGCCATCAATGTCGCCGCTGGTGACTCGGTGATGGAAGGTGCTGTCCTGCTGACCATCGGATAAAGGTAAAAGGGTAAAAAAGTAAAAAGGTAAAAAGGCTATGTGGCAATTTATCGTAGAAAACTTTAATGAGTTCCTGACCTACACCGGTTTTGCCAACGTGACGGCAGGCAACCTCATCATGATAGCAGTAGGAGCTTTCTTTATCTGGCTTGCTATTAAGAAAGACTTCGAGCCGCTGTTGCTCGTCCCCATCGGTCTGGGTATTATCTTAGGGAACATCCCTTTCCGGGCTGACGCAGGACTGGAGATTGGACTTTACGAGGACAACTCGGTACTGAATATCTTCTATCAAGGTGTGCGACAAGGCTGGTATCCGCCATTGATATTCCTTGGCATCGGTGCCATGACAGACTTTTCTGCCTTGTTAGCCAATCCTAAACTGATGCTCATCGGTGCTGCCGCCCAGTTCGGCATCTTCGGTGCTTATATGTTTGCACTGGCACTGGGTTTCGAACCCAACCAGGCTGCTGGCATTGCCATTATCGGTGGTGCCGACGGGCCTACCGCCATTTTCCTCAGTTCCAAGCTATCGCCGAACCTCATGGGAGCAATCGCCGTTTGTGCCTATTCGTATATGGCACTCGTGCCACTCATCCAACCTCCGTTGATGCGTCTGCTTACCACCAAGAAGGAGCGTCTCATCAGAATGAAGCCTGCCCGTCAGGTCTCACAGACTGAACGCATCCTCTTCCCCATTGTCGGTCTGCTGCTCACCACATTCATCGTGCCGTCAGGTCTTCCGCTCCTCGGCATGCTGTTCTTCGGCAACCTGCTGAAGGAGTCGGGCAAGACATCCCGTCTGGCTAAGACGGCTGGAGCCGCCTTGAACGACATCGTGGTGATGTTGCTGGGTCTGACGGTAGGCTGTTCCACCCAGGCTTCTGAGTTCTTGACTATCAACACCATTTATATCTTTGCCATTGGCGCTGGTGCCTTCATCATCGCCACCATGAGCGGTGTGCTCTTTGTCAAACTGATGAATGTGTTCCTGCCTAAGGACAAGAAGTTAAATCCGCTGATTGGCAATGCCGGTGTCAGTGCTGTACCAATGGCTGCCCGTATCTCCAACAACTTGGGACAGGAGTACGACCGCCACAACTTCCTGCTCATGCATGCCATGGGACCCAATGTGGCTGGAGTCATCGGTTCCGCCGTTGCTGCCGGTGCCCTCTTAGGCTTTTTGTCATAGAGCAAGAGTCTGTCAAAAGAAATAAAAAACCAAAGAAATTTCCATTTTCCTTTGGTTTTTTATTTTCTTCTTTGTACCTTTGCATCTGATTTTTGAAAACAGGGGCGTAGCCCAGTTGGTTTAGAGCGCTTCAGTCACATTGAAGAGGTCCCCGGTTCGAGCCCGGGCGTCCCTACTGGCATAACGAAAAGGAAACCATTTGCAGGTTCCCTTTCTTATTTCATAATAGCGCGTTAAAAGCTGTTACAAGAACAAGGAATACTCCTTGACAGTCCACGCCAACCCGCTGGCTCCCAAGACATCACGCTCGTGATTGTCAAGCGTAGAAACCAAGATTTTTACTTTATTCTTCGTGTTGTGGAAGACGTGAGACTCGAAAGACTCTTCAATAAATGGTGCCAACCACTTGTACACCTGGGTCTGCTCGCCCGTAAGGATAATGGCTTCTGGATTTACAAGTGAAGCATAATTGGCAAGTCCGATGCCCAGCATATTCCCCGTATAGCGGAAAACCTCTACTGCCAACTCGTCGCCTTTATCACAACACTCGCCAATGGCGATGGGTGTCAACTCCTGAATGTCACGCATAAGACTGGGGCGGTCGCTGCCTTCCAGCAACTCATGGGCGGTTTTGATAATTCCGCGTGAAGAGACATACTCTTCCAGACAACCTTTCCGCCCGCACCTACACTGTCGCCCGTTAGGCACGACACAACAGTGTCCTATCTCGCCTGCGAAGCCGCGATTACCCAAATGGGCACGCCCTTTGGAGAAGAAGCAACTACCTACACCACCATGCCCCAGCGAGATGGCGATAAAGCTTTCCATGCCATGGGCAGTTCCGAACAAACTTTCACCCAACGCAGTAGCATGTGCATTATTACCGACAGCCACTGCCAGCCCTATACGGTCGCGGAGCAAGGCAGCCATGGGTATCACACCCTTCCAAGGAAGATTCACGGCATGCTCAATACTACCTGTCAGGTAGTTGGCACTGGGTGCCGACACGCCGATGGAACGAATCGTCTCATAGCCGCCATTGTTCTGGGCAAGCATCACGATACGCTCGGAGAGTGCCTCAACAAAGGAACCCACCTCAGAGAAGTCTGAGGTTATCAAGCTGTCGCGAGCCAACACGTCGCCGCGCAGGTTCACCAGTGCGATGGTGGTAACATGCGTCCCGATATCGACTCCTATTACTTTTGTCTTTACTGTTGCATTCATAGTTATTGGTATGTTATGGAGCCTTTCTACTTAAACAGGGAGTACTCCTTTACTTCCCATGCCAATACGCTGGCACCAAGTATGTTACGTATGTGGTCGTCCATTGTGGAGATAATCAATTTCACATGATTTTCTATGTTATGGAAAACATGTGCTTCAAATGATTCATTGACCGGATCTATCAGCCATTTGCCGGCTTTGGTACCTGGACCAGTAAGGATAATGGCCTCGGGGTCAACTATTGATGCAAAGTTAGCCAATCCGATGCCTAATATCTCTCCAGTTCGGCGGTAAGTCTCTATGGCGAGTTCATCACCTTGTTCACAAAAGGCTTGAATGGTCTCATAGCTCAGTTTCTCTGCCTCTCTCATGAGGCTCGGCTTATCGCTTTCTGCCATCAGCTCTTGGGCTGTACGAATGATTCCCTTCTCAGCACAATAAGCCTCGAGACATCCTTTATTGCCACAACCGCATTCGCGACCATTGTGCTCGACACAGGTATGTCCGAATTCTCCGGCAAAGCCGTCAACACCGAGGTGAACCTGTCCGTTACTGAAGAAGCAACTGCCTACCCCGCTGCCAAGAGAAACGGTGATGAAGTTCTGAAGACCATGGGCTGCTCCGAAAGCGTGCTCGCCTAATGCCGTCACATAGGCGTTGTTTGCCAGCGCGACAGCCAATCCCAAGCGGTCACGTAACATTGCTGCCAACGGGATGACACCTTTCCAAGGCATGTTGGGAGAGTTGACAATACTGCCTGTGGGATTGTTGCCACTGGGTGCTGAAAGACCTACAGACCGAATACTCTCGTAACCGCCATGCTGTTCAACCAAAGCCAGGATGCGCTCGCTCAGCACGGAGACATAGTCGCCAATGAATGGATAATCAATAGAGGGGAAATCATCTGTAGCAATGATGTTTCCTCGGAGGTCAACAATAGCAATGGTAGTCTTTTTCAATTTGATGTCGACTCCCACTACCTGTTTTTTCATTTCTTCTTGTATCATAGAAGGATAGTTTTAGAGAGGGCAAATTTATAAAATAATCTCTATTCCTCCAAATTTTCGTCTAACAAATTTACAAATATTTAAATAATTCTCTTCTTTACATGGGTAATTCAAAAATATTTCGTACTTTTGCAGCGTAATATGAATATTTGTAAATACTGATATGAATGTTTTAGAACTTAGTGAACAAGAGATAGGCAGAAGGGAGAGTCTGCAGCAGTTGCGCCAGATGGGTATCAACCCCTACCCCGCAGCAGAATTTCCTACCAATGCTTTCTCCACAGAAATTGTAGAGAGTTTTCAGGATGATGCCGAGCCCCGTCAGGTAAGCATTGCGGGACGTATGATGAGCCGCCGCGTAATGGGTAAGGCCGCTTTTGCCGAATTACAGGACTCCAAAGGCCGTATTCAGGTGTATATTACGCGTGACGACCTGTGTCCTGGTGAGAATAAGGATCTCTATAATGTGGTCTTTAAGAAGTTGCTTGACATTGGTGACTTCATCGGCATTAAAGGTTTCATCTTCCGCACACAGACGGGCGAAATCAGCGTTCACTGCCAAGAAATGACTCTTTTGTCAAAGTCTTTGAAGCCACTGCCTATCGTAAAATACAAGGATGGCGTCGCTTACGACAAGTTCGATGACCCTGAGTTGCGTTACCGCCAGCGGTATGTCGATCTGGTTGTCAACGACGGTGTGAAAGACACCTTCCTCAAGCGTGCCACCATCATCCGTACCCTGCGCCGTATCTTAGACGATGCCGGCTACACCGAGGTAGACACTCCTATCCTGCAGAATATTGCAGGTGGCGCTTCTGCCCGTCCCTTCATCACCCACTTCAATGCACTCAATCAGGATATGTATATGCGTATCGCTACCGAGCTTTACCTGAAGCGTCTGATTGTCGGAGGCTTTGAGGGTGTTTATGAGATGGGCAAGAACTTCCGCAACGAGGGTATGGACAAGACCCACAACCCGGAATTCACCTGCATGGAGCTTTATGTAAGCTATAAAGACCTGCTGTGGGGTATGACCTTCACTGAGAATATGCTGGAGCAGATTTGTACTGCTGTCAACGGGAAACCGGAAGTCGAAATTGACGGCAACATCATCTCGTTCAAGGCTCCATTCCGCCGTCTGCCTATCCTCGATGCCATCAAAGAGAAGACTGGTTTCGACTGCGACGGCAAGAGCGAGGACGAAATCCGCCAGTTCTGCTTGTCTAAAGGCATGGATGTTGACGAGACCATGGGTAAAGGTAAACTTATTGACGAGCTCTTTGGCGAGTTCTGCGAGGGTTCCTTCATCCAGCCGACCTTTATCACCGATTATCCCGTTGAGATGTCACCCCTGACCAAGATGCACCGTTCTAAGCCTGGTCTCACCGAGCGCTTCGAACTGATGATAAACGGAAAGGAACTAGCCAACGCCTATTCGGAGCTCAACGACCCCATTGACCAGGAGGAACGTTTCATTGAACAGATGAAATTAGCCGACAAAGGTGATGACGAGGCAATGATTATAGACCACGACTTCCTGCGTGCGCTGCAGTACGGCATGCCGCCAACCTTCGGTATCGGTATAGGCATCGACCGTCTGGTGATGCTGCTCACCGGAAAATTCGCCATCGGCGAGGTTATGCTCTTCCCGCAGATGAAGCCTGAGAAGAAAATACCGCAGTCTACTCCTGCAGAATGGGCTGCGATAGGTGTTGCTGAGGAATGGGTGCCTGTTCTGCGCAAGGCAGGATTCAACATGATTCAGAATATTGCCACAGAGAAAGCACAAGGCTTGCAACAGAAGATTGGCGACATTGTCAAGAAGTACAAGCTCGACATGCAGAAGCCCTCGGTTGATGACATTGCACAGTGGATTGAAAAGGCACAAGCCTAATAACCAGAGAAACGGATGTACGACTGCGGTAGAATAGCCATTATAGGTGGAGGGTCGTGGGCTACGGCCATTGCCAAGATAGTGGTGGGACACACTCACCACATCGGGTGGTATATGCGCCGCGATGACCGTATCGATGACTTCAGACGGTTGGGCCACAACCCTGCTTATCTGATGAGTGTCCATTTCAATGTGGACGAAATCAATTTCTCCAGTGACCTCAACAAGATAGCGCAAGAGTACGACACGCTGGTCTTCGTCACTCCCTCACCCTACCTGAAGGGACATCTTAAGAAACTCAAAGTCCGGTTGCGCGACAAATTCATCATCACCGCCATCAAGGGTATTGTTCCCGACGAGAACCTCGTCTGTTCGGAATACTTCCATCAGGTCTATGATGTGCCTTACGAGAACTTGGCATGCATCGGAGGACCCTCGCATGCTGAAGAGGTAGCGCTGGAACGCCTGAGCTACCTGACCATTGGATGTGCCGACCGTGATAAAGCGCAGGCTTTTGCCACTGTCATGGCAAGCGACTATATCAAGACCAAGACTTCGACCGATGTCATCGGCATAGAATATTCCAGCGTGCTGAAAAACGTCTATGCCATTGCTGCAGGTATCTGCAACGGCTTGAAGTTCGGCGACAACTTCCAAGCTGTCCTGATGGCGAATGCCGTTCAGGAGATGTCGCGCTTCCTGCAGGTTGTCCACCCCATTGAACGCAACATTGTTGACAGCTGCTATTTAGGCGACCTGTTGGTGACGGGCTACAGCAACTTCTCGCGCAACCGCACCTTCGGTACCATGATAGGGAAAGGATATAGCGTCAAGTCGGCACAGATAGAAATGGAAATGATAGCCGAGGGTTATTTTGGCACGAAGTGCATGAAGGAAATCAACCGTCACTGCCACGTCAACATGCCTATCCTCGATGCCGTCTATAACATACTGTACGAGCGTATCAGCCCACAGATAGAAATCAAGCTGTTGACCGACAGCTTCCGCTAAAGCGAGCGAAGCGAGCAGAGCCCCGTGCTCATCGGTTTACCCCGTGCTCATCGGTTTACCCGATGAGAGTAGAAAGATAAAAATTAACACACATGAAGAGAACATTATTGATGACATTGATGCTGGTGTTCACACTGGGCTTGATGGCTCAGAACACAGCACCGCAGGCCGGACAAGGTAAGAAACCGGCACAGATTAAGTTCGACAAGACGACGCACGACTTCGGAGACTTCTCCGAGAAGAATCCCGTCCAGACTTACAACTTCACCTTTACCAATATCGGTGACGAGCCGCTGGTTATCAACCAGGCTCTGGCAGCTTGTGGATGTACCGTTCCGAAGTACACCAAAGAACCAATTCAGCCAGGCGAAAAGGGTGAAATCAAGGTTACGTATAACGGCGAGGGACAGTGGCCCGGACATATCAGAAAGTCGGTCACCGTGTACTGCAATGGCGAGGTACCGATGACGCGACTCTATATTACCGGCAATCTGAAGAAAGCCGAATAGCAATCACCAGCTATAGCTTAATCCTATAGAACTCCACTCTTGCATCTGGAAGTAACCGATGTGTTCGTCTCGGTTATTTCCATCATCAAATCGTGGGTAGAGGAACAGGTTGGCAGAGATATACTTGGTGACCTTCAGCTCAAACTGGTTTTCCCATTCCAACTGACTCTGGTGGTAAGTGGTAATGGCAAAGAGACGCGACTTCCATGTCAGCTGATCCAGCAGTTGCCACTTCAGCTCTCCCGTGAACTGCGAGGCGAAGTCCTCCATCGTGTGGTGGTCGCCTCGAATGCCGTTGGCAGCAGCCAGATCCTTGCGCCCTACATACCGGAAGTTGAGTGACAGCGGCAGGAAGTTCAGCGTTCCCGTCAGTTTCTTGTTGAAAGCCTCGACCTTATATTCCATACCGAGACCGACGTTGACATTCAACGGCGAGCAGAAGTCGGAGTACACCTTTCTGTCATTGGCTTTCAGACCTTTGGTAAACTGTGTGTATGCCAGCAGCTGCAGGGTATAGTACCAACGCTTGTGCGCCTGGACACCCAGTTTACTGGTCAGACGCAGCAGGTCGTTATTCGTCTTAAACTTATTCACCGTATCCGACGGCGATGTCTGCAAGCCCAGCTTCATCTCCAGTTTGTTGTCAAACGTCACCTTGTCACGGTCATTATAGTTCAACTCCAGTACGGCGGCAGCCTGTGCCGAGTAGTTGCTCTCACCACCCTTGTGCCAGTTGTCCGTGACATAGTTCTGCAAAAACTGCAGGTATCCGTCACCGGCAAACTTCCAGAAGTGGGGTTTCTGCACCATCAGCTTGACGGGTGCTGCCTCAGGCTCGTCAACAATGGGGTTCACCAGGTCTGTCAGCTCTACCTGCGGAGCCATTTCTTCGTTCACGTCATCACGCAGCGAACCCACCTTGCGCAGGTTGCTCTCGTTGTTCTTGACAAGGTCGGGACGGCGCATGTAGAGGTCCATCAGAGCACCGTCAATGGCATCGGTCACCTCGTCACCGGTCTTCGGCTTCAGCGACAGCGCCTTGTTGGCACCCGAATGGTAGAATGTCGTAGGCGCAAAGAGTCGATAGTATCGACCGTCTGTCGACTCCTTACGCAGTGCGCTATTCAACTGTTGCACGGAGTCTAACTGCTGGCGTAGCACCTGCAGAGAGTCGATATAGTCTTTCACCATTTGAGCCGTATCAGGGACTTCCACATCTGGTCCCTTCGTTGCACTGCGTTGAGCTTGCACGGATATAGTGAGCATCAGCAGCGCTGCCAATAGGATAAGTTTCTGTTTTCTCATATTGGGGACAAAGGTACGAATAAGCGAGCACAAAACAAAAGAATTTATTCATTTTTTTGTCGAGCGGGAGTACTTTCGCCATCTTTGGATGGCAAAGGTACGAATAAATGAGAGAAATGCAAAATAAATCACTAATTTATTTTCATTTCCGAATGGAAGTACCTTCGAGAAGTATTCTCAAAGGTACGAATAAGCGAGCTGACTTATACTGATATATAGGTAGACACATTTAATAACAATTAAAATGTGTAACTATTATGAGTAGAAAGAACAAGAGGTACAGTGAGGAATTTCAGTTGTCCGTCATTCGTGATTACTATTCCTCTGGTATGAGTAAAAA